>JAABUN010000357.1_pt1 | contig 119697 bp, 129 predicted proteins | sample 5559311 | NCBI WGS metagenome assembly JAABUN01 (sample SAMN10711877, study PRJNA513370) | rock metagenome | isolation source: Antarctica rocks | place: Antarctica: Victoria Land, Siegfried Peak sud | reverse complement strand
GGAAAGTGCTCCTTGTTCAGTGCCGAACGGAACCTTCGCAAGTCCCATTCTGCCTGCCAGGGAGCACTTTTCATGTCATCAACACCCCACACCGACCCCCGGTCGATGAAAGATCCAGGCTAAGGCGCGTTGGTGCCAGAGCGTCCGTAGCGGTCGTCCAGTCGCACCACGTCGTCGAGCTCGGTCGTGGAGGCCTCGAGCATGACGGTGTCCTCGATCGCCGTCACCCGGTGCCGCACCGCGGGCCGCAGGTGGATCGACTCCCCCGGGACCAGGTCGAACTCCTCGAGCGCGTGCTCGTCGTGACCCACCTCGACCCGAAGGCGACCTGACTGCACGCTGATCGTCTCCTCCTTGCGCTCGTGGTACTGCAGCGACAAGGCGTGCCCCTCGCTGACGTGGATCGCCTTGCCGCAGAACTTTCCGTCGACGAGGGCGAAGATCTCCTCGTGGCCCCACGGCTTGTCCACACGCCGAACGGGCGAGACCCAGTCGGACTTCGTCATTTCTTCCTCCTTGTGTGCGTCCCTGCGACGGACCAGGTGATCCCGTCCAGGATGTCGGACTCGCTGACCGTCAGCCCGTCGAGGTCGAACCGGTCGACGACGACGCGGAGAACCAGTGCTCCGGCGCCGATCACGTCCACCCGGCCCGGGTGCATGAAAGGCAGCGCCGCCCGCTCGGCCCGCGTCATCGCCAGCAGTCGGGAGCAGGCGTCGAGGACCTGAGCGGCCGGGAGCCGAGCGAGGTGGATGCGCTCGGGCTCGTAACCCACGAGGCCGAGGGCCAGCGCGGCCACCGTGGTGACCGAACCCGCCAGGCCGACGGTCGTACGCGCCTGGTCGACCGGCACGGCGGCCCGGACGGCCACCACCGCGGCGTCGACGTCGGCCTCGGCCGCAGAGATCTGCGCCGCAGTGGGTGGGTCGCCGACCAGGTGCCGCTCGGTCAGCCGCACGCAGCCGACGTCCACCGACAGCGAGGCCTGGGCGGAGCCGACCCCGAGGACGAACTCCGTGGAACCGCCGCCGATGTCGATGACGAGGAAGGGTCCCGCGGCCGGATCGAGGTCGCGCGTCGCACCGTCGAAGGACAGCGCGGCCTCCTGGCTGCCGCTGATCACCTCGGGCTCGACACCGAGGGTGTCCTGGACCATGGCCACGAAGTCGTCGCGGTTGCCGGCGTCGCGGGTCGCGCTCGTGGCCACCATGCGCACAGCCTCCACCTCGAGCTCGGCGCAGGTGCGGGCGTAGTCCGCGAGGGCGAGTCTGGTGCGCTCGATCGCCTCGGGCGCCAGTCGCCCTGACCGGTCCACTCCCTGTCCGAGCCGGACGATCCGCATCTCGCGGTGCACCTGCACCGCCGAGCGCTCCTCGACGTCGGCCACCAGCAGCCGGACCGAGTTGGTGCCGCAGTCGATGCCCGCCACCCTCACGAGCGGCGCTTCTTGCCCGGAACGGCGTCCGGGTCGTCCGGGTCGACGCACGGACCCTTCGCCGCCCAGTCCGGCAGCAGCGCCAGCGCCTCGTCGCCGAAGGGGTTGACCCCCGGGCCCACGGCGAGCGAGTGCGCGACGAGCACGTGCAGGCACTTCACGCGTACGGGCATGCCGCCCTGCGCCGGCACCCCCTCGAGCACCTCGTGCCGGTCGCGCCGCCCGACGTAGTCCTCGGCCGCGGCCCGGTAGCGGGCTGCGAGCTCAGGATCGCTGGCGAGTCGCGCGGTCTGGTCCCTCATCAGCCCGTCTGCCTCCAGGGTGCCGATCGCCGACGCGAGGCGGGGGCAGGTCAGGTAGTAGAGCGTCGGGAACGGCGTGCCGTCCTCCAGCCGCGGCCGGGTCTCGACGACGTCCGGCAGACCGCAGGCGCAACGGTGGGCGACCGAGGTCATGGCCCGGGGAGTGCGCCCGAGCTGGAGGCCAACTGCCGTCACCTCGCGCGGCGCCAGGGGCGGAGCACCCGAGGGCTCGGACGGGGCGACGTCGGGGGGCGGCGTCACTGCCCGGCCGGTCGGTCGGCCTCGCGGACGCTCCCCCAGATCTGGGAGTACCACGGGGACTGCGACCCACGTGGCGCCTCCGCTCCCGCCTCGGGCACCGCCGGAGGCGGATCGACGAGCACGTAGGCCGTCTCGCCCGGGAGCACGAAGTGCAGGCGACGACGCGCCTCAGCGGCGACGTAGGCCGGGTCCTGAAGGCGACGCTTCTCGTCCTCGAGGGCCGCGACGCTTGCCTTGGTCTGCTCCCGCTGCTGTTCCAGGGCGCTGATCTGCGCGCGTTGCGAGAGGTAGTCCTTCATCGGCAGCGCGGCGCTCACCGCGAGGGCCACGAGGACCAGGACGAGGACGACGGCGCGGCGGGTCAGCTGGCTGAGGCCCCAGCGCGCCGACGGGACGGTGCGTGCGTCAGGGCGACGCGCCCCACCTGCCTGCCCCGCGGAAGTCTGGCCCGAGGACGTGCGTACGGCGGGCCGCACCGACGACGCGCTGAGCCCGCCGGGACGACCTGGTCGACGCCCCGCCGGCGCGCGTCCGGCGGCCGGGCGGCCTGGGGACGCCCGCGGCACAGCCGGTCGGCCGCCTGCCGACCGGCCACCCGGCGGTCGACCGCCAGCGGGCCGTCGAGGCGTTGCCACGACTAGATCGAGCCGCTACCGGCGGCGAAGCGGGGGAAGGCGGCCGCACCGGCGTAGCGGGCGGCCTCGTCGAGCTCTTCCTCGATGCGCAGCAACTGGTTGTACTTCGCGACCCGCTCGGACCGAGCGGGAGCACCGGCCTTGATCTGCCCGCAGTTCGTGGCGACCGCGAGGTCGGCGATCGTGGTGTCCTCGGTCTCGCCCGAGCGGTGGCTCATCATCGACCGGAAGCCGCTGCGGTGCGCGAGGTCCACAGCGTCGAGCGTCTCGGTCAGCGTGCCGATCTGGTTGACCTTGACCAGCAGGGCGTTGGCGCACCCCTTGACGATCCCGTCGGCCAGGCGCTGCGGGTTCGTGACGAACAGGTCGTCGCCCACGATCTGGACCCGCCCACCGAGGACGGCCGTGAGCCGGGCCCAGCCGTCCCAGTCACTCTCGTCGAGCGGGTCCTCGATGGAGACGATGGGATAGGACGCCACGAGATCGTCGTAGTAGGAGGTCATCTCGTCGCTGGTCTTGGGCGCGCTCTCGAACCGGTAGCCGTCGTCGCCGTGGAACTCGCTGGCCGCGACGTCGAGGGCCAGGGCGATGTCACGGCCGGGCGTGAAGCCGGCTGCGCTGATCGCCTCGAGGATGAGGTCGAGGGCGTCCCGGTTGGTCGGCAGGTCGGGTGCGAAGCCGCCCTCGTCGCCCACGCTCGTGACCAGGCCGCGGGCCTTGAGCACGGACTTCAACGCGTGATAGGTCTCGGCGCCCCAGCGAAGGGCCTCGCTGAACGTCGCAGCACCGATCGGGGCGATCATGAACTCCTGGACGTCGACGTTGGTGTCGGCGTGGGCGCCCCCGTTGAGGATGTTGAGCATGGGGACCGGGAGCAGGTGCGCGTTGGGACCGCCCAGGTAGCGGAACAGCGGCAGGCGGCTGGACTCGGCTCCCGCCTTCGCCACGGCCAGGCTCACCCCGAGGATCGCGTTGGCGCCGAGCCGGCTCTTGTCCGGGGTGCCGTCGAGGTCGAGCAGGGTCTGGTCGACGATGCGCTGCTCGGTCGCCTCGATGCCGAGCAGCTCGGGACCGATCGTGTCGAGGACAGCGGTGACGGCCTGCGAGACGCCCTTGCCGGCATAGCGGTCGCCGTCGCCGTCGCGCAGCTCCATCGCCTCGAACTCGCCCGTGCTCGCGCCGCTCGGCACAGCCGCCCGCGTCAGGGTGCCGTCGTCGAGGGCGACCTCGACCTCGACGGTGGGGTTGCCGCGCGAGTCGAGGATCTCGCGGGCGCCGACGGCCTCGATGGAGGGCACGGTTCTCCTGCAGGTCAGGGGTCTGGGGTCGGCGCCGAGCCTACCGGCGAGGGTGGCCTTCTCCGGGAGGCGCTCCGCCGGTTCGGCCCCGCCAGGGTCCGGGCCCTGCGAGCCGGGTCAGGCAGGCAGGCGGAGCAGGCGCGACCCGGCCACGATCGATCCCTCGCCGACGACCTGCACGTAGAAGCCGCGCACGCCGCCGGACAGGTCGACCATGGCCGCCTGCACGTCAGGACCGACCGGCTCGTCCGGGGCGGCACCGAGGCAGAAGCGGCTGAACTCGATGCACGGCTCAGCGACCATGACCCCCGTCAGCGGCAGGAGCTCCCCGTCACCCAGCTCGAGGGCGAGTGGCCCGCTGAGCGCGTCGAGGGTCCATGGACCGGTCGTGTCGAGCAGCAGGCTCTCACCCGCGGCTCCGTCGACCAGGTGGGGCCCGAACCGGTCCCGCATCAGCGTGTAGTGGGCCCTCGGGAGCAGCGACAGTCCGTTGCGGAGCTTCACGTTGCGGGTGTCCGGGTGGTCCGCGTGGTGCACGTCGAGCACGGCCTCCAGCTCGCCAGCGGCGCCGGGAGTCCGTCCGACGACCCCCCGCGGTCCGACGTCGAGGGCCTCGACGGCGAGCAGCGGTGCCGGGTCGTACCTGCGGGCGCCACGCTCCCCGGGCTTGAGCCTCGAGCGCTGCACCTGGAGCCGGACGACCGTGCCGATCAGCTCCATCGTGCCTCCCACTGCGACGGGGTGAGCGACGCCGGATCGCCGCCCGCGTCCCGGACCTCGCCCTCGGCGGCGGCGAGGGCGTCACGATAGCCACGGGCCGTCGCGCGAAGCGCCTCCTCGGGGTCGACTCCGGCCTCGCGACATCGACCGACCAGCTCCCACAGCTCACCGCCCAGACCGTCGTAACCGGGCACCGGCGCTCCGAGCCGGGAGGCCCGTCGCTGGAGCTTGGCGGCGAGGGCCAGCGCCGGCTGCGACAGCGGGACGCCGTCGGTCACCGACGTACGCCCCTTCTCGGCTGCCTTCAGCGCCTCCCAGCTGCCTTCGAGGTCGTCGGCGCTCGCCCCCGCGAACACGTGCGGGTGCCGACGGACCAGCTTGTCGACGAGGTCGCCCGCGACGTCGTCGATCGACCACGGCGACTCGGACTCCTGGGCCAACCGGGCGTGGAACACCACCTGGAGCAGGACGTCACCCAGCTCCTCCCGCAGATCGACGAGGTCGTCGTCCTCGATCGCCTGGTAGGCCTCGTAGGCCTCTTCGAGCAGGTAGGGGCGCAGGGTCGCGTGCGTCTGCTCGGCGTCCCAGGGACAGCCGCCCGGCGAGCGCAGCCGGTCCATGACGGCGACGACGTCGAGCAGCCTGGCTCCCGGAGGGTCGTAGGACCCGTGCACCAGCTCGAGCGGCGGGCCACCGACGACGGCGAGGAGCCCGAGCTCGCGCACGAGCTCGGGGTCCGGCGCGAGCCAGACGACCACCTCACCGGCCTGCGCCCGGTCGCGGAGCTCGGACGGGCGAGGCCGCTGGACGACGGCGACATCGATGCCGGCGTCACTCAGGAAAGGCAACTGGGGGGAGTCGGCGTCTGCGGTCTCGACGCGGCTTGAGCGCAACGCCGCCCAGGCCGGCCAGGACAGCAGTCCGGCCGGTACCCGGGGGGAGCAGACGACCAGGACCAGCCGACCCGTCACTACCGCGCCGGGGCTGAGGGCTGGGCCGGGTCCGGGGCCGGGTCCTGAGGCTGGGCCGGGTCCTGAGGCTGGGCCGGGGCCTGAGGCTGGGCCGGGGCCTGAGGCTGGGCCGGGTCCTGAGGCTGGGCCGGGTCCTGAGGCTGGGCCGGATCGGCGCCCGGCTCCTGCCGGGGCTCCGGTGCCGGCGAGAGCACCCCGTCGGACTCGTTGGGCCGGACCTGGCCCAACGCGGCGTCCCAGACGCCGAAGCGCGGGTTGACCGTGATGCCCAGCTCCTTGGCCGTGCTCTTGAGCAGCTCATCAGCCAGCGTGCTGCCCTGCTCGGCGAGCAGGGTGGCGCGCAGCTCCGGGGTCGCCTCGGCCAGGCTGGTCGTCTTGCGCTCCTGCACCTGGATCACGTGGAAGCCGAACTGCGTCTTGGCCAGCTCGATGCTGCCGGGGGGTGCAGTGAACAGCACCTGCTCGAACTCGGGGACGAACGCCCCCTTGCCGGCCGGCGGCAGGTCGCCGCCCTTCTGCTTGCTGCCCTCGTCGGTCGACAGCTGGGCCGCGAGCTCGGCGAACCGACCCGGATCGGCCCGCACCTGGGCGAGGGTGCTCTGCGCCAGTGCCTCGTCCGCCACCAGGATGTGGCGGGCCCGCACCTGGTCGTACTTCGCGATGTTCGCGGTGTAGGCGGCTTGGAGCTGGTCGGCCGGGACCGGGAGGTCGCGGGTCAGCACCTCGGCCAGCTCCTGCTGCAGGACGATGTCCCGCACGGCCGTGCGTAGGTCCTGCGGGGCGACTCCGCTCTGCACCGCCTGCTGCTCGAGCTCCTGCCGACCTCCGGTCTCTTCGGAGAACTCGTCGAGCTTGGCGTCGATCTCACCCTCGGTCGCCTCGATGTCCTTGCGGGCGGCCACCACCTCGAGCAGCTCGGCGCCGATCAGCCGACCGAGCACCTGCCGTTGAAAGCCTTCACGATCGATCTCGAGGTTCACGAGCACCTGGGGGTCGGCGAGACTGCGGTCCACGAGCTGTTGCAGCTGGTCGGCGCTGATCCGCTCCTTGCCGACGACAGCCGCGGCCCCTGGGCGCACCTGACCGTCGCCGCAGGCAGTGAGCAGGAGCACGACGAGCCCGGTGAGGGCAAGCCGGCGAGGGGTGCGGGTCACGAGGAGACGGTCCCTTCGAGGAGTCGGATGTCGGCTACAGGTTGCCAGACCGGGTGTGGGGTCACTGTGAGCCTGTGGACACCACGGGCGGCCCGGCCACCGAGGCCGCGGCCGCGACCTGGTCGCCGATGACCGCGTCGAGCAGGCTCCGGCACCAGTCGAGCAGGGCGACGTCACGCACCGGCTGGCCGCCGATCCGGGCCGTGGTGGGGCGCGGGACGAGCACGGTGCCGGTCTGCGGCTTCACCATGGACCGCGGGTAGAGGCGCTGCAGGCGCATGGTCTGCGACTCGCGCAGCTGCAGCGGGGCGAAGCGGATCGAGCTGCCCTGGACGCCGATCTCGGTCAGTCCGTAGCGCCGCGAGTGCACCCGGAACGACGCGACCGCGAGCAGGCGCTCCACCGGGTCGGGCAACGGGCCGTAGCGGTCGGCCAGCTCCTCGCGCACCGCCTGCACGGCGGCATCGTCGTAGGCGGCGGCCAGGCGCCGGTAGGCCTCGAGGCGCAACCTCTCGCCTGGGATGTAGTCGTGCGGCAGGTGCGCGTCGACCGGCAGGTCGACCCTGGTGTCGGGGGCCTGTTCCTCCTCCGGCGAGCCGCCCCGCTTGAACTCCGACACGGCGTCGCCGACCAGCCGCATGTAGAGGTCGAAGCCGACGCTCGCGATGTGACCCGACTGCTCGCCGCCGAGCAGGTTGCCGGCCCCTCGGATCTCGAGGTCCTTCATCGCCACGGCCATGCCGGCGCCGATCTCGGTGTTCTGCGCGATCGTGGCCAGCCGGTCGTGTGCCAGCTCGGTCAGCGGCCGGTCCGGCGGGTAGGTGAAGTAGGCGTACGCCCGTTCTCGCCCGCGCCCCACGCGACCGCGGATCTGGTGGAGCTGGGACAACCCGAAGGCGTCGGCCTTGTCGACGATCAGGGTGTTGGCGTTCGGGATGTCGAGGCCGGACTCGACGATGGTCGTGCAGACGAGGACGTCGTAGTGCTTCTCCCAGAAGCCGACCATGACCTGCTCGAGCGTCTCCTCGTTCATCTGACCGTGCCCGGTCGCCACCCGGGCCTCGGGCACGAGGTCGCGGATCCGCGCTGCCACGCGGTCAATCGACTCGACCCGGTTGTGCAGGAAGAACACCTGGCCCTCGCGTAGCAGCTCCCGCCGGATCGCGGCGCTGATCTGCTTCTCGTCGTAGACCCCGACGAAGGTGAGGACCGGGTGCCGCTCCTCGGGCGGGGTCAGGATCGTCGACATCTCGCGGATGCCGGTGAGGCTCATCTCGAGGGTGCGCGGGATCGGGGTCGCGCTCATCGTCAGCACGTCCACCGCCGTGCGCATCTGCTTGAGGAACTCCTTGTGCTCCACGCCGAAGCGCTGCTCCTCGTCGACGATCACCAAGCCGAGGTCCTTGAACTGCGTGCTCCGGGACAGCAACCGGTGCGTGCCGATCACGACGTCGACGGTGCCGGAGGAGACGCCGTCCATGACCTCCTTCTGCTCCTTGTCGGAGTTGAAGCGACTGACGGCGCGCACAGTGACCGGGAACTGCTGGAAGCGGTCGCGGAAGGTGTTGTAGTGCTGCTGCACCAGCAGCGTCGTCGGCACGAGGATGACCACCTGCTTGCCGTCCTGCACGGCCTTGAAGGCGGCGCGTACGGCGATCTCGGTCTTGCCGTAGCCGACGTCGCCCATGATCACCCGGTCCATCGGGACCGGCTTCTCCATGTCCTGCTTGACCTCTGAGATCGCCTCGAGCTGGTCCGGCGTCTCGACGTAGGGGAAGGCGTCCTCGAGCTCACGCTGCCAGGGGGTGTCCGGGCCGAAGGCGTGCCCGGGGGCGGCCATGCGCGCGCTGTAGAGCTGGATCAGCCCGGCGGCGATCTCCTTGACCGCCTTCTTGGCCCGCCCCTTGCGCTTGGCCCAGTCACCGCCCCCCAGCTTGTCGAGGCTCGGCGCCTCACCACCGACGTAGCGCGTGACGAGGTCGAGCTGGTCGGTCGGCACGAACACGCGGTCACCGGGCTGGCCGCGCTTGCTCGGGGCGAACTCGAGGATGAGGTACTCGCGGGTCGCACCCTGCACGGTGCGCTGCACCATCTCGACGTAGCGGGCGACGCCGTGCTGCTCGTGGACCACGGTGTCGCCGGCGCGTAGCTGCACCGGGTCGACCGCGTTCTTGCGCTTGCTCGGCATGCGCTTGCTGACGTCCTTGGTGCCCGCGCCGCGCGTTCCCGTCAGGTCGGTCTCGGTCAGCAGGACCGTGCGCAGCAGGTCGCTGCGGAAGCCGGTGCCGAGTGAGCCGGTCGACAGGTGGACCACGCCGGGCTCGAGCTCGCCGGTCACGTGCTCATCCAGCCGGGCCGGCACCTCGGCGTCGCGCAGCAGCTCGTGCAGGCGCTGGGCCGGGCCGTGCCCCTCGGTCGTGACCACGACCCGCCACCCGTCGCCGGTCCAGGACCGGAGGTCGGCGATGGCGCGCTCCACCTCGCCCCGGTAGGCCGGTGGCTGCTTGGCCGCGAGGACCACCGTGTCGTCCTCGAGGTCCTCATCGGCTGTGAAGGGCGTCAGCGTCCACCAGGGCAGGCTCATGCTCCCGGCGTGCTCGCGGACCTCGACCAGGCTCTTGTACGCGGCGGCGCCGAGGTCGACGGGCGCGATGCCTCCGACCGCGGCCGTCGACCACGACGCCTCGAGGAACTCCTGGCTGGTGCGCACCAGGTCGTGGGCGCGGGTTCGCACCTTCTCGGGGTCGCACAGCACGACGGTCGAGGAGGGCGGCAGCTCGTCGAGCAGGAGCTGCAGCTCGTCCACCAGCACGGGGGCGAGCGCCTCCATGCCCTCGACCGGAGTGCCGTCGGCGATCTTGCTGCAGATCTCAGCCAGCTCGGGGTGCGTCTCGGCGAGGGCCTTGGCGCGGGCCCGCACCTCGGGGGTGAGCAGCAGCTCGCGGCACGGCGGGGCCCACAGGCCGTGCCCGACGACGGCGCCGGTCCCGGCGCCGGTGCCGTCAGGGGCCGCGCCGAGCGAGCGCTGGTCCGCCACCTTGAACGACCGGATCTCCTCGACCGTGTCGCCCCACCACTCGACCCTGACCGGGTGCTCCTCGGTGGGCGGGAAGACGTCGAGGATGCCGCCCCGCACAGCGAACTCGCCTCGCTTCTCCACCAGCTCCACCCGGGCGTAGGAGATGTCGACGAGCCGGCGGACCACCGCCTCGGGGCCGCCGTCGACGTCCTGCCCGGCGACGAGCTCCACCGGCTCGAGGTCACCCAGGCCCGGCACCTGCGGCTGCAGGATGCTCCGAACGGGGGCGACGACGACGTCGAGCGGGCCGGTCGACAGGTCTGCGTCAGGACCGGTCACCGGGCTCGGGTGGTTCAGCCGACGGAGCACGGCGAGCCTGCGGCCCACCGTGTCGGCCCGGGGACTCAGACGCTCGTGCGGGAGCGTCTCCCAGCTCGGGTAGAGCGCGACGCGGTGGTCGTCCAGCAGGCTGCTCAGGGCATCGACCAGGTCCTCGGCCTCGCGCCCGGTGGCCGTGACCGCGAGGACGGTGCGCCCCTGTTTGGCGAGCCCCGCGATCACGAACGGCCGCAACCCGTTCGGACCGGTCAGGTCGAGAGTCGGTGCGGTCGGTGCGTCGAGGGCCCGGCGCAGGGCGGGGTCGCCGGAGACGACGTCGAGCAGACCGGCGAGCGACACGGGACGACCCCTCCAGGGCAACGCGAACGGGCCCCACGCGGCCGGGGACCGGGGGGTGCGGCACCTCCCGGCACCGGGTCCCAGCGTACGTCCGCCGGTCTGGTACCGCTCGCGCGCAGGTCAGCGAGGCGCTGCTGTGTAGGGGGTCAGGAGCTGGTCGACGGGGGCGTCGTCGTCGGTGAGCACCCTCGCCTGACCGGCCAAGGCGCGTGCGCCGTCGAGGCCGAGCACCGATCCAGTCTCCCCGCGGGCGGTGGCCAGCCGGTCGAGTTCGCCGACCGGGATCGGTCGGTCGCTCGCCACCAGGACCAGGTTGCCGCCGGACTCGCCGGCCAGCGTCGGCGGCGGAGCCAGCACCGCGACGTCGTCGAAGGCGGCGAGCAGGGTGGCGATCTCGGCCCGGGCGAACCCGAGCGGCGGGTTGTCGATGACGTTCAGCACGTAGACGCCCCCCGGACGCAGCACCCGCCGGACCTGGCCCACCATCTCGGCGGTCGTCAGGTGCCACGGGACCGCGAGGCTGCCGAACGCGTCACCGACGACCACGTCGTACGCCCCTCCCGCCTGCTCGGTGATCGCCGTCCGGGCGTCGCCCACCTCGACGACGAGGTCAGGGCCGGTGACCAGGCCGAGGCGCTCGCGGCCGATCCTCGGGATCTCGGGGTCCACCTCGAGCACGGTGCTGCGAGAACCGGGACGGACAGCAGCGAGGTGGCGGGGGATCGAGAAGCCGCCCCCGCCGAGATGGAGGACGTCCAGCGGTCCGGGTGCCTGTGCCCGCAGCACGTCGGCGATCCGCCGCGTGTAGGCGAACTCCAGGTAGGACGCGTCGTCGAGGTCGACGTAGGAGTGCCGCAGCCCGTCGAGGACCAGGGTCCTTCCGCCCGGGCGGAGCGGATCAGCGACGACGCTCGCGCAGTAGTAGCGCGTCTCGACCTCGCACGGTCCGTCGGAGGTGACCAGCCAACCGCCGGTCAGGGCGGCGAGGGCGACGACGGCGGCCAAGGGCTGGTTCCCGGAGGGGGACCCCGGCACGGGGGGCGGCAGACCTGGTCGAGGGACAGCCAACCGGGGCAGGACGAGGGTCACGGCCACCCCGGCGGCCACCAGGGCCAGTCCGGTCAGCAGCAGCAGCATCGAGGTGGGAAAGGCTGCCAGCAGGACGAACCCGGTGAGGAACGTCCCCGCGAGCGCTCCCAGTGTGCCGGCCGCCGAGAGACGACCGACCGTCTGCCCGGTCTCTGCGAGCGTGCGCAGTCGGAGCTTGATAACGCCCGGGGTGACCGTCGACAGGACGAGCGCAGCGGGGCCGACGGCGAGCCCGACCAGCACGACGGTGCCGACCGGTCCTGTACTGCGAAAGGACTCGCCCACGGCGAAGACGGTGGGGCGGGCTCCCAGCAGCAGCGCACCGCCCAGGGCCACTGCCGGCCCCAGCCAGCGGCGCGGGTCGACGTCGTCAGCGAGGCGCCCGCCGAGTGCGGCTCCGGCGGCGATCGCGGCGAGCGCCACACCGATGGCTGCCGTGTAGGTCTCGAGGGTCAGTCCGACGTAGGGCGCGACCAGACGGCTGACCAGGACCTCGAGGACGAGCACCGCGGCGGAGGACAGGACGACCAGCAGGGCGGCAGGGGGTGCGGGCACCGGCCCATCGTGCAGCAGAAGGGGCCCGGCCTCAGGGCGGGTCGACGTGGAAGGTGTTCTGCGCCACCTCGAGCGACCCGCTCAGCAGCGCTTCCACGGCATCGGCCGCGCGGTCGACGTGGAAGCCCAGGTCCTTGCGCTCGGCTGACGAGAAGTCCTTGAGCACGAAGTCCGCCGGGTCCTGGCGGCCGGGCGGCCGGCCGATCCCGACCCGGACGCGCAGGTAGTCGCGACTGCCGAGGGAGGTCGTCATCGAGCGCAGGCCGTTGTGGCCGTTGTCACCCCCGCCGGACTTCAGTCGGATCGCGGCGTAGGGGATGTCGAGCTCGTCGTGCACGGCGACGATCCGGTCCACGGGGACCTTGAAGAAGTCGCGAAGGCTGGCCGCCGGTCCGCCGGACAGGTTCATGAAGCACTTCGGCTTGGCCAGCAGCACCCGCTGGCCCGACAGCCGCCCCTCGACCAGGTCAGCGCGCCCCTTGTGGGCCTTCCAACGCCCGCCGACTCGGCCAGCGAGCAGGTCGGCGACCATGAAGCCGACGTTGTGCCGGTTGCCGGCGTAGGACGGCCCGGGGTTGCCCAGGCCGACCACCAGCCAGACGGGCTCGGTCACGTCGTCAGCAGGTTCTGGTCAGCAGGGCCGCGCGACGATCGTCGCCCGGCCGGGTGCCGACTACTCCGCGGGCTTCTCGGACTTCGGCGCGTCGGTGTCGCCGACCTCGTCGCCCTCGCCGGCCTTGTCGCTCTCGCTGCCCTCGTCGGTCTCGCCGGCGGCCTCGGCCTCGGCCTCGGCGATCGCCTCTGCGCCGGCCTGACCCGAGCCCAGCTCGGCCTCTGCCTCAGCGAGCTCAGCCTCGAGCTCCTCCTCGGAGACGACCCCGAGGATCGCCACGATGACGTGGTCCGGGTCCTGGGCGAGGGTCGTGCCCGCGGGAAGCTTGACGTCGCTGGCCGCCAGGCTGGACCCGGGGCGCTTGCCCTGGATGCTGAGCTCGAGGTGGTCGGGCAGGGCGGTGGCGTCGGCGGAGACGGTCAGCGTCATCGTCTGCTGGTCGACGAGCGTCTCGGGAGCGGGCTCGCCGACGAGCTGGATCGGGACCTCGACCGTGACCTGCTCGCCCTTGCGGACCGCGACGAGGTCGACGTGCTCGAGGTGGCCCTTGATCGGGTCGCGGACGATGACCTTGGGCAGGGCCAACTGGTCGCCGTCGGCGGTGTCGAGGGTCAGCAGCGCGTTGTCATCGTGCTTGAGCGCGAGCATGAGCTCGTGCCCCGGCAGGCTGAAGTGGCGGGGCTGCTCACCGTGGCCGTAGAGGACGGCCGGCACCTTGTTGGCCCGGCGGATGCGGCGCGACGGACCCTTGCCGAACTCGGTGCGGGGCTCGGCGGCGATGCGGACCTCGGACACAGCGGGACTCCTGAGAACGGATTGCGGGATGCGGATGACGACGCGGAAGACTCAGCATGGGGGCGCGAGTTGCGCGCTGAACGAGTCTAGCCGCGTCCCGGCTCGGCACCGGCCGCCCCATCGTGAGCGGTGGGGCCCTCGGCGGTGCCAACGGCCTCCACAGTCCGCAGTCGCGCGCGGTAGGCCGCGACGTGCAGCCGGTTGCCGCAGTTGCCCGTGTCGCAGTAGCGCCGCGAGCGGTTGCGCGAGAGGTCGACGAACACGGCGTCGCACGCGGGGGCCTCGCAGTCGCGGAGCCGGGCGGAGCCGTCCTCCCGGAGCACCTCCGCGAGGCCCATGCCGGCGTCCGCCGCGAGCCGCTGGGCCAGCCGGGCCGAGGGGGCGGTCCAGTGCAGGTGCCAGCCGTAGCCGTCGTGATCGGTCAGCTGCGGAAGCGCGCCCGCCTCGGCCACCATGCCGTTGACGACCGCCGCGGCGGTGCGCATGTCCCGGGCCGCCCAGACCGCCCGCAGTCGGGGGCGCAGGGCGTGAACCTCCTCGAGGTCCTCCGTCGACATCGAGCGCGAGCCGCTGACCTCGTGGTCGTCGAGGAACGTCCGCAGTCCGGGGACGTCCGGGAGCAGCTCGGTGCCGTTGGCCCGCGTGTTGACGAGGTCGACCGTCAGCGCCAGGGCGCGCGCGACGTCATGAGCGACATGCATGTTGACTCCTGAGGGGCGATCTGGTTCCGTCATGAGCGTAGAACCGAACGCCCGTGAGCACCACGGCGCGGGCAGCAACCTGTCGGGAGAGTCACGTGGTGGAGCACCTGGGGCTGTCCCGCATCGGGGCCCGCTGGAAGGACAGCCCCGTGCTCGTCGCCCTCCTCGGCGCCCTGTGCATCGCCTGGTCCGGCCCGCTGGTCGCTCTCGCCAGCGTCCCGCCTTCTACGGCCGCAGCCGGACGCTGCTTGCTGGCCCTGCCGCTGCTGGCGCTGCTGGCTCGGCGCGAGGACCGGCGACACGGACCGCTCCCCCGCCGTACCCGCCTGGTCGCCGCCGTCGCCGGCCTGTTCTTCGCCTGCGACCTCGTGCTGTGGCACCACGTCATCGACCTGGTCGGCGCGGGGCTCGCCACGGTGCTGGGCAACCTGCAGGTGCTGGTGGTATCGGCCGTCGCATGGTGGCTGCTCGGTGAACGGCCCTCGCGCGGCCTGCTCGCCTCCCTGCCCGTGCTGCTGCTCGGCGTCGCGCTGATCGGGGGCCTGCTGGGCGGCGAGACCTACGGACAGGACCCGCGCCTCGGGGTGCTGCTCGGCCTCGCGACCTCGGTCGCGTACGCCCTGTTCCTGCTGGTGCTGCGTCAGGGCGGGCGCGACCTGCGGCGCCTGGCGGGGCCGCTGCTGTGGGCTACGGGCTCGGCCGCCGGGTTCTCGGCGCTGTTCGGGCTCGCCCTCGGTGAGCTCGTCGTCCCGAGCCTCGAATCGCTGGGATGGCTCGTCCTGCTGGCACTGAGCGCGCAGGTCCTGGGCTGGATGCTCATCTCGAGCTCGCTCCCCCGGCTGCCCGCGGCGCTCACCGCCGTGCTGCTGCTGGTCCAGCCGATCGGGGCCCTCGTCGTCTCGGCCCTGGTGCTGTCCGAGTCGCCGGCGCCGGTGCAGTACGCGGGAGCCAGCCTCATCCTCGCCGGCGTGGTGCTGGCGACGGCGACGAGCCGGGGCGCACCCAGGCCGGCCCCGCCCTCCCCCGACAGGGCGAGCCGGCTCGAGCAGACGCGCGCGCCTGTCTGAGCTGAGCGCCTGTCTGAGCTGGAGACTGCCTGAACTCAGGCGGCTCCGTCGAACAGGCTGGTGACCGAGCCGTCCTCGAAGACCTCCTTGATCGCGCGTGCGATCAAGGGCGCGATCGACAGGACGGTGAGCCCGTCGAAGCGGCGGTCCTGCTCGATCGGGAGGGTGTTGGTCACGACGACCTCGCTGGCCCGGCTGTTCTTGAGGCGGTCGACCGCGGGGCCGGACAGCACGCCGTGGGTGGCCGTGACGATGACGTCAGCAGCGCCGTTGTCGAACAGCAGTTCGGTCGCCTTGGTGATCGTCCCGCCGGTGTCGATCATGTCGTCGACCAGGATGCAGGTCTTGCCCTTCACCTGGCCGACGACCTCGCCGACCTTGACCTCGTTGGGCACGTTCGGGTCACGCCGCTTGTGGATGATCGCGAGTCCCGCGCCGAGCCGGTCGGTCCACCGCTCGGCCACCCGCACCCGGCCGGCGTCCGGGGAGACCACCACGAGATCCCTGTCGCCCCAGTGCGCTTCGACGTGGTCGGCCAGCAGAGGGAGCGCGAACAGGTGGTCGACCGGGCCGTCGAAGAAGCCCTGGATCTGGGCCGTGTGCAGATCGACGGTCATCAGCCGGTCCGCGCCGGCCGTCTTGAACATGTCAGCCACCAGGCGCGCGCTGATCGGTTCGCGCCCGCGGTGCTTCTTGTCCTGGCGGGCGTAGGGGTAGAAGGGCATCACGACGGTGATCCGCTTGGCCGACGCCCGCTTGAGCGCGTCGACCATGAGCAGCGTCTCCATCAGCCAGGTGTTCACCGGCGCGGTGATGCTCTGCACCACGAAGGCGTCGCTGCCGCGGACCGACTCCTCGAACCGCACGAAGATCTCGCCGTTGGCGAAGTCGTAGGCGCTGGTGGGGACGGGCGCGACGCCGAGGTCACGACCGATGTCCTCCGCCAGCTGGGGGAACGCCCGGCCGGAGAAGAGCATCAGGTTCTTGCTGCTCGAGATGGTCAGGCCGTTCATGACTGGTTCTCCTGGCCGGCGGCGCGCCGTCGGGCGACCCACCCCTCGATGTTGCGCTGGCGGGCACGACCGACGCCGAGTGCGCCGGGCGGGACGTCCTGGGTGATCACGGATCCGGCGGCGGTGTAGGCACCGTCCCCGACCTCGACGGGCGCGACGAGCATCGTGTCGCTGCCGATGCGCACGTCGTTGCCGATGATGGTCGGGTGCTTGTCGCGGCCGTCGTAGTTGACGACCACCGTGGCGGCTCCGATGTTGGTCCGGTCGCCGATCGCCGCGTCGCCGATGTAGGACAGGTGCGGGACCTTGGCGCCCTCGCCGAGGGTGCTGGCCTTGACCTCGACGAAGCCGCCCGCCTTCGACCGGCGTCCGAGCCGGGTGCCCGGGCGCAGGTAGGTGAAGGGCCCGACGTTCGCCTCCGGACCGATCACGGCACCGACGCAGTGGGCCCGCAGGACCGTGGCGTCGGCACCGACCAGCGTGTCGACGAGCGTGGTGTCCGGCCCGACGACCGCGCCGGCGGCGACCTGCGTGCTGCCGGACAGCTGGCAACCGGTGCGGATGGTCGCGTCAGCGTCGAGCGACACCTGCACGTCGAGCCACGTGCCGGCCGGATCGTCGATCGTGACGCCGGCGCGCTGGTGCTGCTCGACGACCCGGTCCCGGAGCAGGCCGCGGGCCTCGGCCAGCTGCACCCGGTCGTTGATGCCCATCACCTCGGCCGCCACCGGGGCCACGTGAGCGGCCACGACGAACCCGGACTCGCGGTGGAGGCCGACGACGTCGGTGAGGTACTCCTCACCCTGGGCGTTGTCGGTCGTGAGCTGGGCGAGGGTGGCGCGCAGCTGCTCGACGTCGAACGCGTAGACGCTGCTGTTGATCTCGCGCACCTCGCGGGTGGCCGCATCGGCGTCCTTGTGCTCGACGATCGCATCCACCTGCCCGCTGGCGCTCCGCACGACCCGCCCGTAGCCCGTCGCGTCGTCGAGCCGCGCTGTGAGCACCGTCGTCGCCGCGCCGGAGCGCTCGTGCTCGGCCACGAGCATCTGCAGCGTGTGGGTCGTGAGCAGGGGTGCGTCACCAGGCAGCACCACCAGGGTGCCCGTGAGGCCGGGCATCGTGTCGAGGGCGACGCGCACAGCGTGCCCCGTGCCCTTCTGCTCCTCCTGGACGACCGCTCGAGCCAGGGGGTCGATCTCTGCGAGGTGCGCCGTGACCTGCTCGCGGCCGTGGCCCACGACGACGACCAGGTGCGCCGGGTCGAGCTCGCGACTGGCGGCCACGACGTGTCCCAGCAGCGTGCGGCCGAGCAGCTCGTGCAGGACCTTCGGGGTGCGGGTGCTCTTCATGCGGGTGCCCTCGCCGGCCGCCAGCACGACGACCGCGGCCAGGCGCACGTCGGTCAAGGGTGCTCCTTGCGCAGAGGGAGAGCCGGGTGCCCCGGCCCCAGGGACTCTACCGACTGGAGCCGGGCGGACGTGCCGGTTCCGGTCACCTGCTCCGCCTCCAGGACTCGAACCTGGACTCGACGCCACCAAAGGGCGCAGTGCTGCCAATTACACCAAGGCGGACCGGGGCCCGCCGGCCTTCGCGGGGCAGGACCCGAGCGCCATCTTGCCACTCGGGCCCGCCCGGTCAGGCCGCCTCGACCTCCTGAGCGCGGGTGACCGGGGCGACCAGCCGCGTGAGCGGGGTGGGCACGACCTTGGCCGCCCGCCGCGTCGCCTTCGACACGGCACCGTTGGGGAGCGAGAGCCGGATGACCTTCTTCCAGGCCGAGCCGAGCTGCTTCGGGAAGGACCCGGTCGCGTAGGTCAGGCCGTAACGCTCGAACAGGTCCTGGATCCGCGGCGCGATCACCTTGTAGCGGTTGCTCGGCAGGTCGGGGTAGAGGTGGTGCTCGATCTGGTACGACAGGTTGCCGCTCATCAGGTGGAAGAGCTCGCTGCCGGTGATGTTGCCGGCCCCGAGCATCTGGCGCAGGTACCACTCACCGCGGGTCTCGCCGTCGATCGAGGTCTTCTCGAAGGTCTCGATGCCGTCCGGGAAGTGACCGCACATGATGACCGAGTGGGTCCAGAGGTTGCGGACGAGGTTGGCCACCGCGTTGGCGCCGAGCGTGGGCAGGAACGACGGCCCGGACAGCAGCGGGTGCACCAGGTAGTCGCGGGCGGCCTGCTTCTTGATCTTCGCGAAGATGGCCTTGCGCTCGGCCAGGAACACCTCCTTGTCCTTGCGCCCCTTGAGGTACTTGCCGATCTCGAGGTCGTAGGCCGCGATGCCGTACTCGAAGAAGCACGCGTTCAGGAAGTTGTAGAGCGGCTGGCCCAGGTAGAACGGGCTCCACCGCTGGTCCTCGTCGACCCGCATGATCCCGTAGCCGAGGTCGTTGTCCCGGCCGAGGACGTTGGTGAACGTGTGGTGGACCTGATTGTGCGAGTGCTTCCACATGTCGGACGGGGAGGCGTTGTCCCACTCCCAGTTCGTGGAGTGGATCTTGGGGTCGCGCATCCAGTCCCACTGCCCGTGCATGACGTTGTGGCCGATCTCCATGTTCTCGAGGATCTTGGAGATCGACAGTCCTACGGTGCCGAGCAGCCAGGCCGGCGGGAACAGCGAGAACAGCAGGACGCCGCGGCTGGCCAGCTCGAGCTTGCGCTGCACGTCGATGACCTTGCGGATGTAGGCGGCGTCGCTTTCCCCCCGGCTCGCGATGATCTCCTCGCGGAGCGCGTCCAGCTCGCGGCCGATCGCCTCGACGTCCGCGTCGCTGAGGTGGGCGATCTGGTTGTTCGGCTTCTTCTGGATGGCAGTCATGAGGTCTCCTCGGCTAGCCAGGTACAGGGGCGCCCAGCGGTCGTGCGGGCGGAGGTCGTCAGGGGAGACGTCGTCCGGGAGGTCACGGGGATGAAGCCACTCCCGGGTGGCGTCACAGCTCGATGTCGCAGGGGCCGGCGGCGGCGTTGATGCACGTCTGGACCTTGACCCCGTCGCCTTCGACGGCGGTGGTGACGTGCCCGTCGCGCAGGTCGCGAACCGCGCCGGACAGCAGGGGGACGACACAGCCGAAGCAGATGCCCATGCGGCAACCGGAGGGCATCAGCACGCCGGCGGCCTCACCGGCGTCGAGCAACGGCGTGGCGCCGTCGGCCTCGATGGTGACCGTCGCCTTGGAGAAGGTGACCGTGCCGCCCTCCCCGGTGACCAGCACCATGGGCCGGAACCGCTCGGTATGCATGGCACTGGCGATGCCGGCGTCGGCCCAGTGGGCCTCCAGGGCGTCGAGCATGCCGGTCGGACCGCAGGCCCAGGTCTGGCGGTCGGCCGCGTCAGGCACGAGCCCTTCCAGGTCCGCCGGACTGAGTATGCCGTCGACGTCGGTGTGCTTCTCGACCAGCCGCAGCCGGCCGGTGGCCGCCATCTCGCGCAGCTCGGCGGCGAAGATCACGTCGGCCTCGGTCGGAGCCGAGTGGACCAGCACCACGTCGTCGATCTCGTCGACGGCGTTGCGGAGCATGCCCATGACCGGCGTGATCCCGCTGCCCGCGGTGACGAACAGGACCTTGGCGGGGCGCGCCTGCGGGAGGACGAAGTCCCCGGCCGCCTGGTCGAGCTGGACCACCAGTCCAGGCCGAGCCCGTCGTACGAGGTGGTTGCTGACCTTGCCGTCCGGGATGACCTTGACCGTGACCGAGATGCAGCCGTCCTTGCGGCGCAGCGGGGAGGTCAGCGAGTAGGCCCGCCACAGACGCACACCGTCGACGTCGACGCCGAGCCGGACGTACTGACCGGGCACGTGCTCCCGCCAGCCGCGACCGGGCCGGATGACCAGGGTCACCGCGTCGCGCGTCTCGGACTGGACCTCGACGATCCGGCCGCGCAGGTCCGCACTCGAGCGCAGGGGGTCGATCAGGTCGACGTAGTCGGCCGGCACGAGGGGGGTCGCCACCAGCTCAGCGAGCTGGGCGAACCGCTCGCGGAGGCGCCTGACAGCTGCCGGCGCGACGGTGGTCGTGGTCATGAGAACAGCATCCCCACTACCGGGACTAGTCTCATGCCCATGCGGTGTGAGTGTTCTGGCCTGACTTGTTCGAAGAGAACAGGATGACGCTCGAACGGGCTCCGCTCACCCCCGGAGCGGGAGGCCTCGCGCTCGACCCCGAGGTGATCGCCCTGCTCCGGCTCCATCTGCCGGCCGTCGCGCAGCGCACGGTGGCAGCCGTGACCGCAGAGGTCCCGGAGTACGCAGGCGCGCTCACCGGCGAGATGGGCACCACCATCGAGCTCGCGGTGCAGACTGCTCTGGGGGCCTTCCTCAAGCTCGCCGAGCAGTCCAAGGACTCCGACCCGAGCACGCCGCTCCAGCCGGCTCTCGCAGGTGCGTACGCCCTCGGCCGGGGTGAGGCGCGCAGCGGCCGGAGCATGGACGCGCTGCTCGCGGCCTACCGCGTCGGCGCGCGGGTGTCCTGGCGCGAGCTGTCGACGAGCGCGGTCTCCAGTGGTCTTGCGGCCAGCACGGTCGCGCAGTTCGCCGAGCTGGTCTTCGCCTACATCGACCAGCTCTCCGCCGCCAGCGTGGCCGGCCATGCCGACGAGCTCGCCACGACCGGCCGGGTTCGGCAGGGCTACCTCGAGCGGCTCGGCCAGGAGCTGCTGGCCGGCGCCGCTCGCGACAAGCTCGTGGCCAGCGCCGAGCGGGCGGACTGGGCTCCTCCGGCCGAGCTCACCGCGGTGCTCGTCCCCTGGGTCCGCGTGCGCGGCGCCGTCTCGCTGCTCGACCCGCGCACGCTCACGGTCTCCAGCGACCTCGACGCCCTCGACGCCCTCGACGCCCTCGAGGCGAGCAGCGTGGCCGCCGCGGCCTCCTCCCTGGACGAGCACTCGATGGCGGTCCTGCTCGTCCCCGACGCCGCCGGGGTGAACCGGTCGCAGCTGCTCAGGGTGCTCGGCGGGCGGCCGGCGGTCGTCGGGCCGAGCCGCCCGTGGACGCAGGCCTGCTCGTCCTACCGCCGGGCCGTGCGTGCCCTCGAACTCCTCGCCTCCCTTCCGGAGGAGCCGGTCGACACCGACGAGCACCTTGCCGCCCTCGTGCTCAGCGCTGATCCGGAGGCCCTTGCCGACCTCCGCCTCCGGGCGCTCGCTCCGCTGTCCGGGCTGCGCCCCGGCACGGCCGACCGCCTGGCCGAGACCCTGCGCTCGTGGCTGCTCCACCAGGGCCGGCGCGAGCAGGTGGCTGCTGACCTCGTGGTGCACCCGCAGACCGTGCGCTACCGCATGACCCAGCTTCGCGAGCTCTACGGCGACCGACTCACCGACCCCGAGACGGTCCTCGAGCTGACGGTGGCCCTCGCCCTGGCACCGCCCCCTATCACTGCTGACGCCGACCAGCGGGGGCGTACGCGCGGCCCGCGACAGGAGGCTACGTGGACCCCACTGAGCTGAACGAGAGCGAGCGCGCCCTGGTCGACGGACGACGTCGAGGGGTGGTCGACGAGCAGCTGTTGGCCGTCGTGCGCCGGGAACCCCTGGTCTGCGGTGTCGAGGAGGTCGACGGGAGGCGGCAGCCGGCGGCGCGGGAGGTGGGCGGCGCCGTCGCCGTGCTCGCCTGGACGAGCGTCGACCGGGCCGTGCGGGGCGGTTGGCCGGGCGAGCTGGTCGAGCAGAGGGGGCAGGAGGTCGCAGCCCTGCTGGCCGGGACGGCTGTCGGACTCGCCATCAACGCTGGTGACGACCCGGGAGTCGGGCTGGACCCCGGCCAGGTGGCACGGCTCGCGCAGGCCGAGGTGGTCCCCGCCGGCACGTCCGTCTACCTCGGCGAGCCGGAGGTGCGTGCTGAGGCCTTCGAGGCCCGTCTCGCGGCGGGCCTGTCCGGTGTCGCGGCCGTGTCTGAGGCGCGGGTCGTCCTGATGGCGACGGGCAGCGGCAGTCCGCCCCCGCAGCCGACCGTCGTCCTGACACTCACGAAGAACGCCCCCGCGGACGCCCGGGAGTCGGCCTACTCCGCGTGCGACCGGGCGGCGCGTGCCAGCGGCATGCCCTACCTCGGCGTCGTCGTCGACGACGACCTGCACGGGCTCAAAGCGACGGCCCTCGCGCTTCCGGCCGCCTACCGGCGCTCGGCCGGCTGACCCCGACCCGACCCCCCGACCCCACCCAGCGCACGTTGCGGTCGGCGACCGTCCCTTCCTGATCCGGGACCAGTCGCGCAACATCTGGCCACTGGCGCTGATCTCGATGGGCAAGAGCTGGCACAACCTGCACCACGCCGACCCGACAGCCGCACGCCACGGCGTCGACCGCTACCAGGTCGACGCGAGCGCCGAGCTGATCCGCGGGTTCGAGAAGCTCGGCTGGGCCACCGACGTCCGCTGGGCCAAGCAGGAGCGACTCGACGCGCGGCGGGTCGCGAACCGCGACTGAGCGGTGCCAGCCGCCCGCCCCGTCGGCCCCGGACCCCCTCCTCCCTGTTGATTCCGGTCGCCCAAATCCACAAGGACTCTTGTACATCCACTCTTGTGCGTCTAGGTTGCCCACATGGACGAGCCGCTGAGGGTCACCGAGCCGGCCGTCCTCCGGGCGGTCGCGCACCCCCTGAGGCGGCGCCTGCTCGACGTCGTACGGGTCCACGGACCGCAGACGGCGTCGCTTCTCGCCGAGCGCACCGGCAGCGCCGTCGGCAGCATCAGCCATCACGCGCGGGTCCTTGCCGAGGCGGGTCTGCTGCAGGAGGCGCCAGAGCTGGCTCGTGACCGGCGCGAGCGCTGGTGGACTCTCGTCCGCACCGGGATCGCGTGGGCAGAAGCTGACTTCGACGACGACCCGGCTGCCGCGGCCACGGCTGCGGCCGCGACTCAGCTCGGCCTGGCTCGTCAGCTCGAGCTGACCCGGGCCTGGCTGGCCCGCTCCGCCACCGTGCCGGAGTGGCGCAGCGCCGCCCTGTCGAGCGACTTCTGGCTGCAGCTCTCCCCCGGCGAGCTGCAGGACCTGGGCCAGCAGATCAACGAGCTGGTCGGGTCCTGGCGCACCCGCGACATCCCGGATGACGGGGTGGCGCGACACCCCGTCTTCGTGCTCGCCCGCGGGTTCCCGGCCGAGCCGTGAACCCGTCGCTCCTGCGGGTGCGCGACGTCCGGATGCTCTGCGCAGGCGAGACGGTCACCGCGCTCGGCACGGCGGTGAGCAGCATCGCCATGCCGCTGGTCGCCCTCGAGGTGCTGGACGCAGGGGTCTTCGCGGTGACCCTGCTGACTGCCGCCGCCTGGCTGCCCTGGCTGGTGCTGGGACTGCCCGCCGGCGCCTGGGTCGACCGCCTGCCCAAGCGCCCGGTCCTGCTGGTCGCCGACGCGGTCTCGGCGCTGCTGCTGCTGAGCGTCCCCCTGGCAGCAGCGCTGGACGTCCTCACCATGTCCCAGCTGTTGGCGGTCAACCTCGGGCTCGGCACCGCTTCGGTCTTCTTCCGCACCGCATGGACGGCGTACGTGCCCGCCGTCGTACCGGCGGGCGGCCTGGTCCCCGCGAACGCCCTGCTGCACGGAGGTGAGTCGGCCGCCCAGGTGGCCGGGCCCGGTCTGGGCGGGCTGCTCGTCGCAGCGGTGGGCGCAGTCGGCGCGCTCGTCGCCGATGCATCGTCGTTCGTGCTGTCCGCTCTCTGCCTGCTCCGGGTGCGGGCCGTCGAAGCCGTGGTCGAGCTGCGACCACGGGACCTGCGTCGGGAGGTCGCCGAGGGCCTGCATCTGGTCCTCGGCGACCGGGTCCTGCGCAACCTCGTCGTGCACGGCGCCATCGCCAACCTCCCCCTCGTCGGCTACAGCGCCCTGTCCGTGGCCTTCCTCGTGCGGGAGGCCGATCAGGGGCCCGCGGCGGTCGGTCTGCTCCTCGCCGGAGGTGCGCTCGGCGGCGTGACGGGGGCGGCCCTGTCGGCTCGCGTCATCCGCGCCCTGGGCAGCGCTCGGGCGCTTCTTGTCCTCAAGGGCGGAGCCGGGCCCTGCTCCCTGCTCCTGCCGCTCGCTGACTCGGGATGGCGGCTCGGCCTGTTCGCCCTCGGTACCGCGTTGGTGGGAGCCGGCGTCGTCGCCGGGAACGTCATCAGCACCACGTTCCGGCAGACGTACGTGCCGCCGGAGCTGCTGGGCCGGGTCATGTCGACGATGCAGTTCGCCAACCTCGGGACCATCCCGTTCGGCGCCGTGCTCGCCGGCGTGCTCGCCGAGGCGCTCGGGACGCGTGGCGCCATCGCCCTGCTGACCGGCGCATACGCGCTGTCGGGCTTGATCCTCGCCCTCGGCCCCCTACGCGGCCGGCGGGACCTGCCCGAACGGCCGGCCGCGTCTCCACGCTGGGTCTGAGCTAACGGGGCAGCCCACGCAGCGGATGATCAGACACGAGCCGGTACGAGTGCGCCTCCGGGCGATCAGCCGTCGAGCTGCTGCTCGTAGAGCTCGAGCCAGGTGTCCTCGAGCGCAGCCTTCTCGGCCTGGAGCGCGCGCAGCTCGTCGTCGAGCCGGGCGACTGCGCTGAAGTCGGCTGCCTTCTCGGCCATCTCGGCCTGCAGCTTCGTCCCCTTGGTGTCGAGGCGCGCGATCTCACGCTCGACCCGGGAGAGCTCCTTCTTCGCGGCCCTCGAGTCACCGCCGCCACGCGACTTGGGAGCCGCCGCCGGTGCTGCCTTGCGGCGCTTGGCGAGGTACTCCTCGACCCCGCCAGGGAGCGCAGCCACCGAGCCGTCACCCATCAGCGACGCTGTCGTCGTGGTGACGCGCTCGAGGAAGTAGCGGTCGTGGCTCACCACGATCAGCGTGCCGGGCCAGCCGTCCAGCAGGTCCTCGAGCGCGTTCAGCGTGTCGATGTCGAGGTCGTTGGTCGGCTCGTCAAGCAGGATCACGTTGGGCTCGCCCATCAGCAGCCGCAGGATCTGCAGGCGACGTCGCTCGCCACCGGACAGGTCGCCGACCCGGGTCCACTGGGCGTTGCCGGTGAACCCGAACCGGTCGGCCAGCGAGGACGCACCGATGGTCTTGCCACCACCGAGGTCGACCACCTTGGCCACCTGCTCGACGGCCTCGAGGACCCTCAGCATCGGGTCGAGCTCGGCCACCTCCTGCGAGAGGTAGGCCGGCTTCACCGTCTGCCCCACCACGACCCGGCCGGCGTCAGGCTCGAGCTGCCCGACCAGCAGCTTGAGCGCCGTCGACTTGCCGGCCCCGTTGACCCCCACGACGCCGACCCGGTCACCCGGACCGATGTTCCAGTCGACGGCGTCGAGCAGCACCTTGTCCCCGAACGCGAGCGAGACCGCGTGCAGCTCGTAGACCGTCTTGCCGAGCCGCGCCGCCGAGAAGCGCTGCAGCGCGATGTCGTCACGCGCCGGGGGCTCGTCGGCGATCAGGGCGTTGGCGGCATCGATGCGGAACTGCGGCTTGGAGGTGCGGGCGGGTGGCCCGCGGCGCAACCAGGCCAGCTCCTTCTTGACCAGCTGCAGCCGCTTCTGCTCTGCCGTCGAGGCCATGCGGTCGCGTTCGGCCCTGGCAAGGACGTACGACGAGTAGCCGCCTTCGTAGGAGTCGACGACCCCGTCGTGCACCTCCCACGTGGTGCTGTTGACCTCGTCGAGGAACCAGCGGTCGTGGGTGACCACCAGGTGAGCCTGGGTCGGGCTGCGCTGCACAAGGTGGGCGGCCAGCCAGGCGACCCCCTCGACGTCGAGGTGGTTGGTCGGCTCGTCGAGGACCAGCAGGTCCCACTCCTGCACCAGCAGGGCAGCCAGGGCGACGCGTCGGCGCTCTCCACCGGACATGGTACTGATCACGCTGTCCAGACCCATGTCGTGCAGGCCGAGGCCGTCGAGCACCTCACGCACCCGCGCGTCACCGGCCCAGGTGTGCTCGGCGGTCTCACCCAGGATCGCCTGGTGGGCGGTCAGTTCCGGGTCGACGCGCACGTCCTGGGTGAGCAGGCCGATCCGCAGGCCGCTGGAGTGGGTCACCCGCCCGGAGTGCGGCTCCTCGTCCTTCACCAGCGTCTTGAGCAACGTCGTCTTGCCGCCGCCGTTGCGACCGACCACGCCGATCCGATCTCCCTCGGAGACACCGAGCGAGACAGCGTCGAGCAGCAGGCGGGTCCCGTGAGCGACCGTCACGTTCTCGAGGTTCAGCAGGTTGACCGCCATCAGGCGTGCACCACCCTGGCGCCGGGCACCGGCCCACCGGCCTGGCGCACGGCGGCGCAGGTGCCGGACCGCTCGAGCGCCGCCGCCAGGGCCTCGCCGTGGGCCTCGTCGCGGGCCAGCACGGCGACCGTGGGCCCGGAGCCCGACACCATGGCGCCGAGCGCTCCGAAGGACCGGGCGGCGTCGAGCAGTGGCCTCAGCGACGGCGCAAGGGCCAGGGCCGCCGGCTGGAGGTCGTTGCCCAGAGCGTGGCCGAGCGCCACCGCGTTCCCGCTGCGCAGCGCAGCGAGGACCTGCGACGGGTCGGACACCACCCCCACCGGGCCGGTCTCGCGCTGCCGGTCGAGCTCGGCGTAGACCGCCGGAGTGGACAGCCCGAGGTCGGAGACGGCCAGCACCCAGGAGTAGCTGCCCTGTCCGAGCACCGGGGTGAGCCGCTCCCCCCGACCCGTTCCGAGCGCGGTGCCACCGTGGAGGGAGAACGGCACGTCACTGCCCAGCTCCGCGGCGTACCGCCCGAGCTGCTCCTTGGTCTGGTTGGCGCCCCACAGGGCGTCGCAGCCGACGAGCGCCGCCGCCGCGTCGGCCGAACCGCCGGCGCAGCCGCCGGCGACGGGGATGCCCTTGCGCAGGTGCACCGCCACCCGGGGGTCGTTGCCGCTGCGCTCGGCGAGCAGCACGACAGCCCTCGCGGCCAGATTCGTGGCGTCGAGCGGCACGAGGTCCGCTCCCGGTCCCTCGACGGTCACCGTCAGGGCGTCGGCCCGCTCGAGAGTCACCTCGTCGTAGAGCCCGACGGCCTGGAAGACGGTGGTCAGGTCGTGGAAGCCGTCCGACCGCAGCGCCCCCACCGACAGGTGCAGGTTGAGCTTCGCCGGAGCGCGTACGAGGACGCGGTCAGGCGAGGGACGGCGAGACAGGACTGGCTCCAGAGCTCGAGGGGCTTTCCGACAGGTGCAGTCCGACAGGTGCAGTCCGTCGGGTGCACCATGCAGGTGCGGACGGTCAGCCTACGGCTGTGGCTGCCTGGCGGTGGCGGCCAGGCGAGCGAAGTCCTCGACGCCGAGCACCTCACCCCGGGCCCCGGGGTCCAGACCCGCGGCGCGCAGCCGCTGCTCAGCCAGCGCGGCAGATCCGGCCCAGCCGGACAGGGCCGCGCGCAGCGTCTTGCGGCGCTGGGAGAAGGCGGCGTCCACGACGGCGAACGTCTCCAGCCGATCACCTGCAGGTGGCGGTCGGCGACGGAAGGCGACCAGTCCCGAGTCGACGTTGGGCGCTGGCCAGAACACGTTGCGGCCGATGACACCGGCGCGGCGCACCTCGGCGTACCAGGCTGCCTTGACCGACGGCACCCCGTAGGTGCGGCTCCCGGGAGGAGCGACGAGCCGGTCGGCCACCTCGGCCTGCACCATCACCAGACCGCTGCGCAGCGACGGCAGGTGCTCCAGCAGCCGGAGCAGCACCGGGACGGCGACGTTGTAGGGCAGGTTCGCCACGAACGCCGTCGGAACCGGGCCGGGCACCGAGGTCAGTGCCAGCGCGTCCTGCAGCACCACCTCGAGCCGGTCGGCCCGGTCGGGAGCCCGGGCGGCCACCGTCGCGGGCAGCTCACCGGCGAGCACCGGGTCGATCTCCACAGCGACGACCCGGGACGCGACCTCGAGCAGCCCCAGGGTCAAGGAACCCAGACCTGGCCCGACCTCGACCACGACGTCGTCGACCCCGACACCAGCCACACGCACGAGGCGCCGGACGGTGTTGGGGTCGATGACGAAGTTCTGGCCGAGCGTCTTGGTCGGTCGCAGCTCGAGGCGACCGGCGAGAACCCGGACGTCCGAGGCGGTCAGCAGTCCCCGGTCAGCCATGGGGACTGCCTACCCGACCCAGGGGCGAGCGGCCGTCCAGCGGACGGATCAGCTGAACAGGCGGCGGCCGCACTCCGGCCACTGACCGGCACCGCTGCGGTCGTACAGCAGCTGCGCGCGGTAGGTCTGCTCGCCAGAGCTTGCGTCGATCGGGTCCCCGCTGCCGCCCACACCACGCCAGGTCTGGAGCGAGAACTGGTAGAGCCCGCGGTAGGTGCCGCTCGGGTTGACCGCCCGCGGGTTGCCCCCCGACTCGCACTGAGCCAGGGCGGCCCAGTTCAGACCGGCCGACCCGGTGCCCGCGCGGGGACCGGAGGGCTCGGCCGGGGCGCTCGGAGCGGCGGCGGCGGGGCGCGGGGCCGGGGCCGGGGCGGCGGCCGGGGCCGGGGCGGCGGCCGGGGCCGGGGCGGCGGCCGGGGCCGGGGCTGGCTTGGGCTTCGTACCGACCGCCACGACGCGGTTCACCGGTGCGACCACGGTCGACGTCGCGACGACGGCGGTGCTCTCGACGGCGCCGTCGGCGATCAGCCGCTCGGTGGTCCGTCGCTCGACACCGGGCGAGCCTGCGCTGACCTGCTTGGTGACTCCGACGAGGAGCTCAGGGTCGTCACGGCGCTCGGTCGTGAAGGGCAGGGCGACGTCCTCGTCGACCCGCTCCGCAGCGACGCGCGCCACGTAGATCACGATGTTCGGCACGATCGGATCGGTCTGCGGCACGGACACGCGGTCGTCAGCGTCCATGGCGACCCCTGACTCGACCAGAGCCGCACCCACGGTCGCGGCCGTGCTCTGCCGCTCCTGGGTGACGCCGTCGGCGGTCACCGTGATCCGCTTGGGGGTGATGACCTCGAGGGTCAGACCACTGAGGGGGATGCTGCGCGAGCGGGACGCCGACAGGGCGAGACCGGGCTGGCGCAGGCCGACCTGGTCGAGCGCCTCCTCGACCGAGGCGGCGGTCACCCAGACGGTGCGCTTCTGCCCGTCGACGACGAGTTCGACCTCACGTCCACGGCGCACGGCCACCCGGGCGCCGTCCTCCACCCGAGCGCCGACAGCCGGCACGACGGAGTCGTGCTCGCCGACGGACACCCCGGCGGCCGCGAGGACCTCGGAGACGGTGCTGCCGCGGAACGACACCTCGCGCGGGTCACCGTCGACCGACAGAGTCGCGTCCTTGCCGGTGAGGGCCCACCCGGTGGCGCCCAGCAGGGCGAGCACGAGGGCGGCCAGCAGCACGACGAGCGCGGGGCGGCGCACGGAGGCGGGCAGAGAAGCAGAAGGCAAGGACAGGCGGTTCACAGGACTCCGAACGTCACGCGTTCCGGGCACGTGAGAGGTGGACGCGCGCCGTAGAGCCAGCCACCAGGGCCAGCGGGGGCGGTCGCACCGGTTCACGATCCCGGCGTCTTAGATCCGACGCTAGGTGCCCGTTCTCGTCCGGGCAACACCCCGGTGGGGGATCGATCTTGAGAACTGGCCGTTCCGGAGCCCGAAGTGGGGGAGATGCGCAGGCCAGAGGGGTGCAAGACGGACGCGTGTGATCCGGCTCACGAGCGGTGCGGTCACGCGTAGTCGAAGGCCCGACGGCCGTTCGCGGCCAGGGCGTGGCACAGCTCGTCGACGTCGAGGCCCTTGAGCATCGCGAGAGCGCGGACGGTCAGCGGGACCAGGTAGGGCGCGTTCGGACGCCCGCGGAACGGCACCGGGGTCAGGAAGGGCGCGTCGGTCTCGACGAGCAGCTGGTCGACAGGTGTCACCTCCGCAGCGGCGCGCAGGCCGTTGTTCGGAGCGAAGGTCACGGGACCGGCGAAGCTGAGGAAGAAGCCCCGGTCGGCGCAGGTCCTCGCCATGGCGGCGTCACCCGAGAAGCAGTGGAAGACCACGCGCTCGGGCGGGCCCTCCTCGTCGAGCACGCGAAGGACTGCCTCGTGGGCGTCACGATCGTGGATGACCAAGGCCCTCCCGGTGCGCTTGGCGATAGCGATGTGTGCCCGGAACGACTCCTCCTGCAGGCGCTGGCCGTCCTCGCCCTCGGTGCGGAAGAAGTCGAGACCGGTCTCGCCGACCGCCTTGACCGCAGGAAGGCCAGCCAGGGACTCGATCTCGCGGAGTGCCTCATCAGTGGCGGCTCCCCGACCGGCCTCGTTGGGGTGCAGCGCGACCGCGGCGTGCACCTGGTCGTAGCGAGCGGCGAGCTCGGCCGACCAGCGGCTGGACGGCAGGTCGACCCCGACCTGCACGACGACGCCGATGCCGACGGACTTCGCCTGCGCCAGGGCCTCGTCGACGTCGACACCCATGAGATCGAGGTGGGCATGGCTGTCCAGGACCTCGACCGAGAGGGGCTCCGGGGGGGGCGGCGGCTTCCCGCGCCGGTCCGCGCCCCGCCCGCTCGGGGCGGCGCTCACCACGTACCCCCGCGAATCTGTTGCTGCGCACGCACGGGGACAGCGGGACTCACGGGGCCGCGTCCTCGAGCCGGGCCAGCTCCTCGTCCACGACCGACGGGTCGAGCTTGGCGAACAGCGGCACCGGCTTCGCGACCGGGTGGCCTACCCGCAGGGGACGGCTCTCCCAGACGGCCTCGGTGTCGTAGTCGCCCATCAGGACCGGGTAGCCCGGGCCGCCGTCGAGGTCCTCGACCTCGCGCAGGTCAGGCTGTCCGCTCCACACCTCGGTGCCGCCGAGCATGCGGTGCACCTGCTCCGAACTGCCGGGCAGGTACGGGGTCAGGAGCGTCTTCGCGTCGTCGACAAGCTGCAGGGCGACGTGGAGGACCGTGTCGCGACGCGCGGCCTCGCTGTCGTCCTTGAGCTTCCAAGGGGCCTGCTCAGACAGGTAGCGGTTCGCCTCGGCCACCACCTTCATGGCCTCGGTGAGCGCCGCCTTCTGCTGCGAGCGGGCGAGCAGTGCACCGATCGGGCCGAAGGCGGCCTTCGATGCCTCGAGCGCCTGATGGTCCGGACCAAGCAGCTCGCCGGCCGGCGGGATCGCACCGATGTTCTTCTCGACCATCGACACGGTGCGGTTGACCAGGTTGCCCCAGCCGGCCACCAGCTCGGTGTTGTTGCGGGTCACGAACTGCGCCCAGGTGAAGTCGGTGTCGCTGCTCTCCGGGCCCGCGGCCGCGAGGTAGTAGCGCAGGGCGTCCGCGCCGTACCGCTCGAGGACGTCGCGCACGTAGATGACGACGCTGCGGGACGAGGAGAACTTGCGCCCCTCCATCGTCAGGAACTCGCTGCTGACCACCTCGCTCGGCAGGGCCAGCTCGCCCAGCGGCCCGGGCTTGCCCGCGGGCTTGCCGCTCGCCCCGAGCAGGAGCGCGGGCCAGATGACCGAGTGGAAGACGACGTTGTCCTTGCCCATGAAGTACGAGGAGGTCGCATCCGGTCCCCAGAACGGCCGCCAGGCGTCGGGGTCGCCGGTGCGACGGGCCCACTCGACCGACGCGGACAAGTAGCCGATGACCGCGTCGAACCACACGTAGATGCGCTTGTCGTCCCGGTCGGACCAGCCCGGCAACGGGATCGGGACACCCCAGTCGAGGTCGCGCGTGATGGCCCGCGGACGAAGGTCGTCGAGCAGGTTCTGGCTGAACTTCAGGACGTTCGGGCGCCAGTCGGTGCGCGTCTGCAACCAGCCGCCCAGCGCCTCGGCGAACGCCGGCAGCTCGAGGAAGAACTGCGCGCTCTCGACGAACGCCGGCGTCTTGCCGTCGATCTTCGATCGCGGGTTGATCAGGTCCTGAGGGTCGAGCTGGTTGCCGCAGTTGTCGCACTGGTCACCACGCGCCCCGTCGTAGCTGCAGATCGGGCAGGTGCCCTCGACGTAGCGGTCGGGAAGTCCGCGCCCGGTCACCGGGTCGATCGCCGACAGCTGCGAGCGCTCTTGGACGTAGCCGTTGTCGTAGAGGCTCTTGAAGATCGTCTGGACGACGGAGTAGTGGTTGCGCGTCGTGGTGCGGGTGAACAGGTCGTACGACAGTCCGAGCCCTTGCAGGTCCTCGGCGATGACCCGGTTGTAGCGGTCGGCCAGCTCGCGGGCGCTGACCCCCTCGCGGTCGGCCTGCACCTGGATCGGCGTGCCGTGCTCGTCCGTCCCGCTGACCATGAGGACCTCGTTGCCCGCCATGCGCTGGTAGCGGCTGAACACGTCGGAGGGGACGCCGAAACCGGCGACGTGACCGATGTGACGAGGGCCGTTGGCGTAGGGCCAGGCGACGGCGGTCAGGATGCGGGACATGGGCTGAGACTAGTGACGCGCTGGTCTGACGCCGGCTCCTGCGCTGATCATGGAGTTGTTGCTCACCCGCCACGCTCAGCCCGTGAGCACGAACTCCATGATCGCGGCAGCCCGTACGCTGATCATGGACGTGTTGCTCACCCGGCACGCTCAGGCCGTGAGCACGAACTCCATGATCGCGGGAGACCGGTGACCGATCTGGACGCCGGCTCAGCGGGGCTTGGCCGCCGCCACGGCGTCGAAGACGTCCCGCTTCGGTCGGCCGGCCTCCACCGCGACGGCCGTCAGGGCTTCCTTGCGGGTGAGTCCGGCCGCCTCCGCTTGCTGGACTCGACGGACCAGCTCGTCCGGGGTCGTGGGCACCAGACGCTCGGGGGCGCCCTCGAGCACGAGGGTGACCTCGCCGCGCACGCCGTCGGCGGACCAGGCGACGAGCTCGGCGAGGGTGCCGCGGACGACCTCCTCGTAGGTCTTGGTCAGCTCGCGGCAGACCACCGCGCGCCGGTCCGGGCCGAGCACGTCGACCATGTCCGCGAGCGCGTCGGCGAGCCGGTGCGGCGCCTCGAACAGGACGCAGGTGCGCCGCTCGGCCACCAGGTCGGCAAGTCGGGCCCGGCGCTCGCCGCCCTTGCGGGGAAGAAAGCCCTCGAAGCAGAACCGATCGGTCGGGAGGCCACTGACCGCCAGCGCCGTGGTGACGGCTGACGGACCGGGCACGCAGGTCACCGGCAGCCCCTCCGCGGCTGCAGCGGCGACGAGGCGGTAGCCCGGGTCGGACACCGTCGGCATCCCGGCGTCGGTGACCAGGACGACCCGCTGCCCGGCCCGGAGGGCAGCCAGCAGGTCGGGGGTGCGCTGCACCTCGTTGCCCTCGAAGTAGCTGACGACCCGACCCGAGAGCGCCACCCCGAGGTCGGCGCAGAGGCGGTGCAGTCGCCGGGTGTCCTCGGCCGCGATCACCTCAGCGTTGGCGAGGACCGAGACGAGCCGGGCGCTGGCGTCGGCCGGCTGGCCGATCGGGGCACCGGCGAGGACGAGGGGCATCCCGCCAGTCTCCCCGATGGCGGTTCCCTAGGCTGGCCTCATGACCGCGACGCTCGAGGCCGCTCCAGCGTCCCCCGGGTCTCCCCCCGGAGGATCGGCGTCGGCAGCGGCGTGGCGTACGCGCATCCTGCCGCCCACGGACGGCCGCGGCGGCTGGCTCGCGACCCTGGCGGTCGGGCTGCTCGCCGGGCTGCTGCGCTTCGTCCGGCTCGACATCCCCGCCGGCAGGATCTTCGATGAGCTGTACTACGCCTGCGACGCGCAGAACCTGCTCCGCTTCGGCGTCGAGGCGGCTACCGAGAACGACGCGAACGACGGTTCGGTCGCGATGCGCTGCACGCCCACCGGGCAGCCAGGCTTCATCGTCCACCCTCCGCTGGGCAAGTGGGCGATCGCCCTCGGGATCCGGATGTTCGGAGTGAACGAGTTCGGCTGGCGCTTCGCGGCTGCGGTGGCCGGCACGATCATGGTCGTCGTCCTGGTCCGGGTGACCCGCCGGATGACCGGGTCCACGGTCCTCGGCTGCCTCGCCGGCCTGCTCCTCGCCGTCGACGGCCTGCACTTCGTGCAGAGCCGGGTGGCGATGCTCGACATCTTCCTCGCAGCCTGGATGCTCGGCGCCTTCGCCTGCCTCGTGGCCGACCGCGACGCCGTGCGTCGGCGGTTGGCGACGGTCGACGACGAGCTGCTCATCGGCTGGGGTCCCCGCCTGGGACTCCGTCCGTGGCGGATCGCGGCCGGCGTGTGCCTCGGCGCCGGCCTCGCCACGAAGTGGAGCGCCGTCTACTACGCCGTCGTTCTCGTCCTGCTCAGCGTGGCCTGGGAGGTCGGGGCCCGGCGGACCGCAGGCATCCGCCGGCCCGTACGCGCGACCTTGCGCCGCACCCTGCCAGGCGCGCTTCCGGCTCTGCTGGTACTGCCGCTGGCGCTGTACGTCCTGTCCTGGGCGGGCTGGTTCCTCAGCGACGACGGCTGGGACCGCCAGTGGGCCGCGACCCACCCGGCCTCAGGGCTGTCATCGCTGCTTCCCGACGCCTTCCGCTCCCTGGTGCAGTACCACCGGGAGATCTTCACCTTCCACGACGGCCTGAGCACCGCGCACCCCTACCAGTCCCACCCGTCCGGCTGGCTGCTGCTGGCCCGCCCGGTGGCCTACTACTACCCCGCCGGTGTGACGGAGGGCGACTACGGCTGCGCCGCAGCGTCATGCGCCCGCGAGGTCCTGTCGATCGGCACCCCGGCCATCTGGTGGACGACGATCCCGATGCTGCTGGCCCTGCTGTGGCTCTGGGTCTCGCGCCGGGACTGGCGCGCCGGAGCGGTGGTCCTCCTGGTCCTCACCGCGATCGTGCCGTGGGTGCGCGACGACCTGGACGGCCGGACGATGTTCTTGTTCTACGCGCTGCCCGCCGCGCCCTTCACGTGCCTCGGGCTCGCACTCGTAGCCGGTTGGGCGGTGGGCGGGGCGAGCGCCTCAGCGCGACGGCGACGGGTGGGCACGTTCGGCGTGGCCGTCTACGTCTGCCTCGTCCTGCTCAACTTCGCCTACTTCTACCCGGTGCTCGCCGCGCAGACGCTGCCGTACGCCGAGTGGTACGACCGGATGTGGCTGCGCAGCTGGGTCTGAGGGCATGCAGCGCTCTGTGGCCGGACAGGAGGGGCACGTCGGAACAGGAGCGGCGGGCCGGCGGATCGCCGTGCCGCCGCCTGCCCGTGCGGGTGGAGCTGAGGGGATTCGAACCCCTGACCCCCTCGATGCGAACGAGGTGCGCTACCGGACTGCGCCACAGCCCCGCGAGCGCGAACGCTACCAGCCGGCAACAGCTCTGCCCTGCGGCGTTGTGGGCGCAGGACCCGTCAGTCGTTGACGGCCCACTTGCGCTCGACGGTCTCGTCGTAGCGCTCGCCCTCGTCGCCAGAGCGCGACGCGGCCGGGGCCCGGCGCGGAGCGACCGGTGCGGTCAGGTAGGCCGGCAGCGGGACGGGGACCGGACTCCAGGCTGCGCCCTGCGCACCCCGGGCCGGCTCGACGACAGCGTCTTCGAGCGCCGCCACGGGCAAGGCGTAGAGGGCTGTGCCGACGGCGGCGCGGGACGGCATCTGGTCCGGGACGCCGGCGATCCGGGACCGGGCACGCACGGCTGCGTCGGCAGCGGCCCCCCGGGCCTGCGCTCGCCGGGCGGCTGCCACGACGGCAGCGGCGTCGCCGGTCCGGGCGCCGGTCCGGGCGACGGCCCGTACCGTCGCACTGGCAGGCGCAGGCTCCTCGTGCACCCGGCGCGGCTCGAGCACCGCTGGCGACTCGCGGCGACGGCGCTGCCGCATCTCGCGCTCGCGCCGCAGCACGGTGGTGTGTCGCAGGTGACCGAGGTAGCCGAGGACCAGGGCGTCTGCCCCCAGGTGGACGCCGAGCAACCATCGCGGCCCGGTGACGCCGCCGACGAGGCTGAGCAGGGCCATCGCGAGCAGGACGAGCAGAACGCGGCGCCGGCGGGAGGCTGCAGAGTGCCCACGGGGTGAGGCCGACTGCAGGTCTGGCGAAGCGGGAGCGGTGACCGCAACCCCCTCGCGCCGGGACAGCACGCGCATCGCGTCGTGGAACGCCTCGACCGTGCTCTGCGCGTTCGACTCCTGTGAGCGCAGGGCGACCGGCACCAGGACGGCGAGCCACGCGCCGACGATGACGAGGAGGATCAGACCGCTGCCCACGGCTCCCGAAGGTAGTGACGGAAGGCTCTCGCGTCGTTGCGGCGCGCCGCAGGAATCTCAGGCATTCTGCCTGCTCACGCGCTAGATCGACCGGCGACGAGCGCCCGCAGGACGCCGTCCGGGGCGTCCTCGGCCAACAGCGCGAAGCCCAGGTGGTCGCGCCACTGCTCGTCGATGAACAGGTATCGGCGGTGCCGCCCCTCCGCCGTGAAGCCGAGCTTGGCGAGGACCCGGAGCGAGGGGTCGTTCTCCGGCCGCACGTTGGCCTCCACCCGATGGAGCCCGACGGGTCCGAAGCAGTGGTCGAGCACGAGGGCGAGCGCCGTCGTCATGACGCCCCGGCCCGCGAAGCGCTCGTCCACCCAGTAGCCGACGTGCGCGCTGTCGAACGCCCCGCGGGTGAGCCCGCCGACCGTGACGGCGCCAGCGACCCGGTCGTCCACGGTGAGCAGGAACGGCAGCAGGCGGCCGGCCTTGGCCTCCCGTCGCTGCACACGCAGCATGGTGGCGAAGACGGCAGGGCTGTTGCGCTCCGCCCAGGGCGCCGGCTCGGAGCTGGGCGGGCGCCCCTCCCAGCGCTCGAGCCAGGCGGCGTTGCGCACCCGCACCTCTGACCACGCGGCGCCGTCGCGACTTCGGGGCGCACGGACCGTCACCTCGTCGTGGGCGAGGCGGGCGGGCCAGCCCGGGGCGCTCATCGGCGTCGGAGCCAGCGCCGCTGTGCTGGGCCGGACCGGCTCACCGGTGGTCGCCGCCCCCGCGCAGCTGGGCCAGCGCGTGCGCAAGCACCGGCTCGAGCACCAGCACACCGTCTCGGACGCCACCGGTCGATCCGGGCAGGTTCACCACCAGGCTGCGGCCGATCGTCCCGCTCACTCCGCGCGAGAGCACGGCGGTCGGCACGGCCTGCGCCCCCTGCCGGCGCAGGGCCTCGGCGATGCCGGGGGCCTCCCGCTCCAGGAGCGGCCGCGTCGCCTCGGGCGTGACGTCACGGGGCGACAGCCCGGTGCCGCCCGTCGTGACGATCAGGTCGTACGACGCGGAGGCCGCCTCGCGCAGTGCTGCCTGGACGGCCGGTACCTCGTCCGGGACCAGGACGACCGGGCCGACCTCGAGACCGAGCGCCGTCAGCAGCTCGGCGAGCAGCGGGCCCGACGTGTCCGGTCGCTCACCCCGCGAGGACCGGTCCGACACCGTGACGACGCACGCACGGGCGTCCTCCGGCAGCCCGGGCAGCGCCGATTCCGGGGCCGGGCTCATCGCGTCCAGGACCCGGTCTTGCCGCCGGTCTTGGTCTCGACCCTGATCTGGCCGATCACCGAGCGCGGGTCGACCGCCTTGGTCATGTCGACCAACGTCAGGCAGGCGACCGACACGGCCGTCAGGGCCTCCATCTCGACACCGGTCCGGTCGGTCGTGCGGGCGGTGACGGTGACCGCCACCCCGTCGTCCTCGACGACCAGGTCGACGGTCAGCCCCGACAGCGTCAGCGGGTGGCAGAGCGGGACGAGGTCGGGGGTGCGCTTGGCCCCCATGATCCCGGCGACCCGGGCCACGGCGAGGGCATCGCCCTTGGGCACGCCCGCACCGCGCAGGAGGGCCACGCACTCCGCCGACAGGGTGACCCGACCGGTGGCGGTCGCGCTGCGCACCGTGACGTCCTTGGCCGAGACGTCGACCATGAGCGCAGCCCCCGCCTCGTCGAGGTGGGTGAGGCGCGGACCGTCCCCCGGACCGGTCACCGGTCGCGGCGCTCGAGCACCAGCACCTCGACGGAGTCCCCCGCCGCGATCCGCTCGACGTGCTCGGGGACGACGGCCAGGGCGTTGGCGCGGGACATCCCGGCGAGCAGGTGCGAGCCGGTGCCGGACACCGGCGTGACGACGTAGGCCCCCTGGCTCACACCGAGCGAGACGCGCAGGAAGGACCGCTTGCCCTTCGGGCTGGTCAGAGTGGCGCTCGAGACCGCCCGCACCCGAGGACGCTCGTAGGGCGTCGCCCCGAGCATCTTGCGCAGGGCCGGGCGTACGAACGCCTCGAAGCTCACGAGGGCGCTGACCGGATTGCCCGGCAGGCCGAAGACCGGCGTGCTGTCGGGGCCGATCGTGCCGAAGCCCTGCGGCATGCCCGGCTGCATCGCGACCCGGTCGAACTGCACCGTGCCGAGGCGCGACAGCACCTCCTTCACGACGTCGTAGGCGCCGACGGAGACGCCGCCGCTGGTGACCAGGACGTCGGCGCGCACCAGCTGGTCCTCGAGCGTCGCGGCGAGCTTGCGCGGGTCGTCCGGGACGATGCCGACGCGGTAGGCGATGGCACCCGCCTCGACCGCTGCGGCCGTGAGCGCCGGGCTGTTGCTGTCGACGATGCGCCCGGGGGTCAACCGCGTGCCCGCCTCGGCCAGCTCGGAGCCCGTCGAGACGACCACCACCCGGGGCCGGGGACGCACGACCAGGCGCGATCGGCCGACCGCCGCCGCCAGGCCGATCTGGACGGAGCCGAGGTGCGTGCCGGCGGTCAGCACCGTCTCGCCGGCCGCGACGTCCTCCCCTGAGCGGCGGATGTTGGCCCCGGCAGGGGCAGGACGGTCGATCCGCACGGTCGCGACGCCGCCGTCCGTCCACTCGACGGGGATCACCGCATCCGCCCCGGCCGGCATCATGGCGCCGGTCATGATGCGCACGCACAGACCGTGCTGGACCCGCAGGGGTGAGGCCGGCCCGGCCGCGACGTCGCCGGTGACCGGGAGCACGACCGGCTGCTCGGCGCTGGCCCGGGCGACGTCCTCGCACCGCACCGCGTAGCCGTCGACAGCGCTGTTGTCGAAGCCGGGCAGCGGATCGGGAGCGACGACGTCTTCGGTGAGCACGCACCCGTGCGCGTCCATCAGACCGAGCTGCAGGGGGTGCAGCGGCTCGATGACCGACAGGATGCGCTCGAGGTGCTCGCTGACGCTGATCACGGCGAGGCCTCCGCACCTGGCTGGTCGGCCAACCACTCGCGCAGCCAGGCGAGCAGGGGCGGGCCGAGGTCCTCGCGGTCGGCCGCGAGGCGCACGACCGCCTTGAGGTAGCCGAGCCGGTCCCCGGTGTCGTAGCGGCGGCCGCGGAACACGACGCCGTGCACCGGCTCAGTGGCGATCAGCTCCTGGAGCGCGTCAGTCAGCTGGTACTCGCCACCACGGCCCGGCGGGATGCGTCGCAGGACCTCGAACACCGTCGGTGAGAGCACGTAGCGGCCGATGATCGCCAGGTCGCTGGGTGCCTCGTCGATCGGGGGCTTCTCGACGAGCCCCGTGATGCGCACGACGTCGTCGGTCGACCCTGGCTCGACGGCCGCGCAGCCGTACATGCTGATCGAGTCGTGCGGGACCTCCATCAGCGCGATGACGCTTCCGCCTTCGCTCTCCTGCACCGCCACCATCTGCTCGAGCAGGTGGTCGCGATGATCGATCAGGTCGTCGCCGAGCAGCACGGCGAACGGCTCGTGGCCGACGTGCTGCGCAGCGGCGAGCACGGCGTGACCCAGGCCCTTGGCGTCGCCCTGGCGCACGTAGTGCACCGCTGCGAGCTCGCTCGAGGCGCGCACAGCGGCCAGCCGGTCGAGGTCTCCCTTGGCCTCGAGCGCGAGCTCCAGCTCGACGGCGCGATCGAAGTGGTCCTCGAGCGGCCGCTTGTTCCGCCCGGTGATCATGAGCACGTCGTCGAGGCCGGCCCGGACGGCCTCCTCCACGACGTACTGGATCGCGGGCCGGTCGACGACCGGGAGCATCTCCTTCGGCGTTGCCTTGGTCGCCGGCAGGAAGCGGGTACCCAGCCCAGCTGCCGGGATGACTGCCTTGGTCACTCGCGGGGGCCCGGTCATGACCGCGACCCTACGACGAGCTGCGGCGCGGCCTCGGCGGAGCCGCCGGAACGGCAGCGTCATCGGGTCCGGGGGACGTCCGCTCCGGGTCGGGCTGGGCGATCCGCCAGGCATCGCGGCCGCCGCGCTTCGCGGCGTAGAGGGCCTCATCGGCCCGGCGCAGCAACCCGGCGGAGGTCGTGCCGTGCGTCGGGAACAGGGCCACCCCGATGCTCACGGTGATCTCGAGGGGCTCCTCTCCAGCGACGCCGAACGGGTGGCGCCGGACGACGGCGTTGATCCGCTCCGCTGCCTGGATGGCGCCCTTCTCATCGGTCTCCGGGAGGACCACGACGAACTCCTCGCCGCCGTAGCGGGCGAGCGTGTCGACGTCTCGCACCGTGCGGCGCACCCGGTCGGCCAGCTCGACGAGGACGGCGTCCCCCCGCTGGTGCCCGTGCACGTCGTTGACCAGCTTGAAGTGGTCGAGGTCCAGCATGAGGAGGGCACTGGGCCGGTTGAAGCGGGCAGCGCGCTCGATCTCCTTGCCGACCGTCATCTGGAAGTAGCGGTAGTTCCAGAGCCCGGTCAGGCCGTCGGTGATCGACAGCTTCCGCGTCTCCTCGTGCAGGAGGACGTTGTCCACGGCGACGGTGGCCTGGCTGGTGAAGGTCCGCAGCGTCTGGAGGTCGTCGTCGCCGAACTCACCGCCACCGCCGCACTCGAACAGCACGAGGACGCCGATCACCTTCGTCGAGCTCTTGAGCGGGACAGCGATGAGCGCCGTCTCGTTCGGCTCGCCCGGCCCGGCGTGCAGGTGACCCGGTCCGTCGCCCATGCGGCCGCGCACCGCGTTGCCCGAGTGCGCCACCTGGCCGATCACGCCGACCCCGACCGCGAGGCGGAGGTCCGTCCTGACGTCATGCTCCTCCAGCCCGTGCTGGACAGCGATCGTGAGCTCGGTCCCGTCGTCGTCGAGCAGGAGCACCGCCCCCGCCCGCGCCCGGGTCGACGCCTGGGCGGTCTCGAGGACCACGTTCAGGATGCGGGCGAGGTCGTGCGTGCCGGACAGCGCCTCCCCGAGCCGCGCGACGCCGGCCTGGAGCTCGTCGCGACTGGCCTCGAGCGCACCGATGTAGCGTCGCAGCTCATCGGTCATGCTGTTGAAGGCCCGGGCCAGCCGACCGACCTCGTCGCGGGACCGCACGGGGATCACCGTCGTCAAGTCGCCGCTCGACACCCGGGCGGCGGCGTCGCCCAGCTCCTCGAGCGGTCGCGTGGTGGCCCGGGCCAGCAGGACGGCGATGCCGGTCGCGAGGAGCCCGACGACCACTGCGGCGGCGAGGGCGTACGGCAGGACCTGCGTCGCCTCGTTGTCAGGTTGGGTCAGCAGGACTCCCACCGGCTGTCCGGGGCGGGCGCCGGTCAGGAAGGCGTGCTGGCCGTCGACGAGCACCAGGTCCTCGCCGCCGCTCTTGGCCGCCTCGACCAGCGCCGGCGGGACCGGTCCGCTCGAGGCGATGACCTCCCCGTCGAGCAGGAAGGCCACCTGCCCGCTGCCAGCGACCTCCTGCAGGCGTCGGGCGAGTGCGTCGTCGACGGTGAAGGCCGCGACCGCAGCGCCGGCCGCGCCACCGCCGGGTCGCTGCAGCTGCACGGCGCCCACGACCTGCACGTCGGGACCTGTGCGCACCGCGTCCCCCGCCATGCAGTCACGGAGCGGCAGGGCCGGGGCGGCTCCGGCCTCGGCCCTGCTGGCACCGTCCGCGTCGACGACCCGGACGCCGTCCGCCACCCCGCTGCGCACGATCTGGTCGAGGGCGTTGCGCAGCTCGTCCGGCGCGGTCGTCTCCTGCGGCGCGGTCGTCGCGGAGGCCCGGCCGGCTGCTTCTGCGGCGCCGCGGGCCCGGCTGCACAGCTCGGCCACGACGGTGGCGGCGAACCGTCCGCCTGGGACCAGGCCCTGCCCCTGCCGGTCAGCGAGCGCCGCAGGCAGCGCGGAGGTCAGCAGGAAGACCACGACGAGCAGGGGGACGAGGACCACGGCGACGAAGGCGGCCACGAGCCGGGTCCGCAGGGTCACGCCTCACCTCCGCTCGACGACGATCCGCCGAACCTCGGCGGTGGGATGATCCCACGGTGAGCATCGGCAAGCGAAGCCTTCGGGTGGAGGCGCTCTCCCGTCGCGACTCGATCCGCGCCGCTGAGCGGATGGCGGCCGAGCTTGCCCTTGCCGCCGCCGTCGCGCCCCTGGTCGGGGGTCGGACCGCTGCCTACGTCTCGATCGGGACCGAGCCCGGGACGGCCGCGTTGCTGGCCAGGCTCGACGAGGTGCTCCTGCCGGTCCTGCTCGAGGACGGGGACCTCGACTGGGTGCTGTTCGAGGGGGAGCTCGTACCCGGTCCGCACGGGCTCCTCGAGCCGGCCGGACCGCGGTTCGGCCGCGACGCCGTGGCCGACTGCTCCCTGGTGGTGGTGCCAGCGCTGGCGGTCGACCGGGCTGGGACGCGCCTGGGCCGTGGCGGCGGGTCGTACGACCGTGCCCTGCGCCGCACGTCGGCGTTCGTGGTCGCCGCGCTGCACGTCGGCGAGCTCTGCGGAGCGCTCCCGAGCGAGCCCCACGACGAACCGGTCGACGCCGTCGTGCTCCCGGACAGGGGGCTGGTGCTGCTCCGGGCGACGGGCCCTGATGGGATGGCTCCGTGAACGGACGCGACGGCACCCTCGGCTTCGACGACCTGCTGGCCGCCAACGAGGGCTACGTCGGCCGCTTCTCGGCCGCAGAGCTCCCCGGCCGGGCCGCGCGCGGCCTCGCGGTCGTCACCTGCATGGACTCGCGGATCGAGCCGCTGCAGATGCTGGGCCTGTCCAAGGGCGACGCGAAGATCCTGCGCAACGCCGGCGGCCGGGTCACCGGCGACGTGCTGCGCACCCTCGTCCTCGCCGTGCACCTGCTCGGCGTCGAGCGCGTGATGGTGGTGGCGCACACGGACTGCCGGATGTCCAAGGTGACCGACGAGCAGGTCCATGCGCTGATCCGCGAGCAGGCCGGGCTCGACACGCGCAGCCTGGAGTTCCGCACCGTCGCGGACCAGAGCGCGATGCTCGCGTCCGATGTCCAGCGCATCCGCAGCTCGCCCTACCTCCCGGCCGACCTCGCCGTTCTCGGCGCCCTCTACGACGTCTCGACGGGGCGGCTCCAGGTCGAGGTGCCGCTCAGCTGAGCCGTCCGTGCGCCGTCCGACGCAGGTCGAGGGCGGCCGCGGCGTACTGCACGGCGGTGAGCACAGTCAGGACCACGGCGAGGACGAGCACGGGCGTACGCAGGTCCGCAGCCGCCCCGCCGGGAGGCAGCAGCTCGAGCGGCAGGAGGTAGAGGGCCACGGCGATGTTCTGGGCCAGGCACTTGAGCTTGCCGCCGCGACTGGCCGGCAGGAGCCCGTGACGGAGCAGGGCGGTGCGCAGGAGGGTCACTCCCACCTCGCGGACCAGGATCACAGCAGTCGCCCACCACGGAAGCAGACCCAGCGCGGACAGGCCGACGAGGGCCGTCCCCGTCAACGCCTTGTCGGCGATGGGATCGGCCATGATGCCGAAGGCCGTGATCTGGTCGCGGCGACGGGCCAGGTGCCCGTCCAGCACGTCGGTCAGGCAGGCCAGCGTGAACAGGCCCCAGGCAGCGACCCGCCCGGCCGTCGAGCCCATGGACGTCGCCAGCACCAGGGCGAAGACCGGCACGACCAGCAAGCGGCCGCTCGTCAGGACGTTCGGGAGGTTGACGTTCGACCGGACGCGCGCCCGAGCCGTTGCGCCCCCGGCCTCGGGGACGACACCGGGGCGGGCGACGACGCAGACGTCGTCCCTTGCGCTGAGCACACTCATGTCGATCGCCTCCGTCGGGTCAGGTCCGGCAGGCGAGCCGGAGCGGCAGCGGTGCACCGTCGGCAGCGCCGAGCACGCTCGTGCGCGACTCAGGCGTCGTGACTCGACTGCTGCTTCGTACCGCCGTGGAGAGCGGACAAACCGCTCAGCAGGCACAGCCGAGCGCCCTCCATGACCCTCGTCACACCAGCCTCGACCCTGAAGACCTCGCGGGACTCACTCGCGTACCGACGTTGGACGTCCGCGGCGTACGTGACGCACACTGGCACTCACCACCGCAGAGTGCCAACGATGGAGGACCACCGTGCCGACCTACCAGTACGCCTGCACGGCCTGCGACGAACGCCTCGAGGCCGTCCAGTCGTTCGCCGACGCGGCCCTGGTGGAGTGCCCCGCGTGCAGTGGCAGGCTCCGCAAGGTGTTCAGCGCAGTCGGTGTGGTCTTCAAGGGCTCGGGCTTCTACAAGAACGACAGCCGGGACTCTGCGAAGAAGGGCAGCAAGAGCGAGAGCTCCCCCTCGACCGCCTCGAGCGAGGGCTCCAGCAGCAGCACGGACACCGGTTCCAGCAGCACCGGCTGCAGCAGCGGGTCGAAGGACACCGGCAGCGGCTCCGGGAGCTCGGGCACCTCGTCGAACGGCGGGACCAAGGCGCCTGCCTCGACGCCGGCTGCCAAGGCGCCCGCCGCTACCGCCGGCAAGGGCAGCTAGCAAGCGGGATCCCAGGGCTGTGGACGCTGCGCGAAGTGGCACTGCCGACCCCGGGTCGCCCTAGGGTCACCTGACCGAGGACGAGGAGGGTGCGCCGTGCGACAGACCGCCGAGGTCGGGGTCATCGGGGGCTCCGGGCTCTACGCCCTGCTCGACGGGGCGACAGAGGTGGAGGTCGACACCCCCTACGGCCCGCCGAGCGACCGCCTGGTCGTCGGGGAGGTGTCCGGCGTGCGGGTGGCCTTCGTCCCCCGGCACGGGCGCGACCACCAGCACCCGCCCCACCGCATCCCCTACCGCGCCAACCTGTGGGCCCTGCGCAGCCTGGGCGTACGCCAGGTCCTCGCCCCCTGCGCCGTCGGCGGTCTGCGCGCCGAGCTCGGCCCCGGGTCGCTGGTCATCTGCGACCAGCTGGTCGACCGCACGTCCGGACGTCCTCAGACCTTCCACGACACCGGGGCCGTGCACGTCGAATTCGCCGACCCCTACTGCCCCACGGGGCGCAGGACTGCGGTCGACGTCGCGACGGCGAGGGGCTGGGCCGTGACCGACGGCGGCACCATGGTCGTGGTCGAAGGACCGCGCTTCTCCACCCGTGCCGAGTCCCAGTGGTTCGCCGCCCAGGGCTGGTCGGTGGTGAACATGACCGGTCACCCCGAGGCCGTGCTCGCCCGGGAGCTCGCGCTCTGCTACACCGCGATCGCCCTGGTGACCGACCTCGATGCCGGGGTCGACGCCGGGTCCTCCGTCAGCCAAGCGGAGGTGTTCCGGGTCTTCGCCGAGAACACCGCGCGGCTGCGCGACCTGCTGCTCCAGGTCGTCCAGGCTCTTCCCTCGACCCGCTCGTGCCCCTGCGGCTCGGTGCCCGACGGCATCCCCGTCGATCTCGAGCTGCCGTGAAGGGCACCGGCCCGCGCCCGTCGCGACTCAGTCCCCGACCACGACGCAGTCCCCGGCCGCCGCACAGGAGTCCAGCGCAGGCGCTCTCACCCCGGGAGCTCCGTCAGGCGGTGTCCCGACACCGCGTCCTGCTCGCCGGCGGCCTGGCCGCCGCAGCCGTCGCAGCGAGCCTGAGCGCCGTGTCGCCGACGCCGGAGCAGACTGTCCCGGTGGTGACAGCGGCGAAGGAGCTCGTCGCCGGGACGCCCTTGACCCCGGACGACCTGGTCGCGGCTGCCGTCCCCCGCGCACTGGTGCCCGCCGGTGCGCTCACTGATGTCAACGCGGTCCTCGGCCGGCTCGTCGCAGGTCCGGTGCGCCGTGGTGAGCCCCTCACCGACGTGCGGCTGCTCGGCACCGAGCTGCTGCGTCGACCGGCAGCGGGAGCCTCCGACGAGGTGGTGGTCCCGGTCCGGGTCGCGGAGCCAGCTGCGGCGGCCCTGGTCCGACCCGGCGATCGCATCGACGTGCTGGGCGCCTCCCCGGAGGGCGGCACGGCGGCCACGGAGGTCGCCACCGCTGTGCGCGTGCTGTCCGTGCCGGAGCTCGGAGACGACCCCGGCGAGGGAGCGCTGCTCGTCGTCGCCGCCAGCCGGGCCACGGCCAGTCGCCTTGCCGCTGCTGCAGTCTCGTCCCGCCTCTCGCTCGTGGTGCTGTCACCATGAGCTACGCGATCCCGCACCGTGAACGACGCGATCGGAGCCCCATGAGCGACGCGATCGGCACCGTGAGCTACCGCGAGTCAGCCCCATGAGCTACCGCGTGTGGGGCTGGGGCGAGCCGGCTGACGAGCCGTCGCGGGCCGACCTGCTGGCGCTCGCGCCGTCGTTGCGGGACACCATCGGGGTCGCCGCACAGCAGCCCTTGACGGCGGCGCCGGACCCGCGGCTCCCGGCATCGCGTCGGCTCGGCGCGCTCCCGCCCTCCCTGCGCGCGCTGGCCTCCGATGATCCCGTGGACCGCGCCCGCCACGGGATCGGGCGTTCCTACCGCGACCTGATCCGGGCGATGTCCGGAGCGACCGGGGACGTCCCCGACCTTGTCGTGCGACCACGGGTCGAGCAGGACGTCGTCGACGTCCTCGACTGGGCCTCGGACCAGGCCGTGCCGGTCGTGCCCTTCGGCGGCGGCACCAGCGTGGTCGGCGGCGTCGAACCACGAGGGCTCGACGGGGCAATCAGCCTCGACTTGTCCTCACTCAGCGGGGTGGTCGAGGTCGACGAGGTCTCCCGGGCGGTGCGGTTCCGGGCCGGCACGCTCGGCCCCGATGCCGAGGACACCCTGCGACCCCACGGGCTGACGCTGCGGTTCTACCCGCAGTCCTTCGAGCGCTCGACCGTCGGCGGGTGGGTCGCCACCCGCGCTGCAGGGCACTTCTCGACCCGCTCGACCCACATCGACGACCTGGTCGAGTCCGTCCGCGCGGTCACCCCCCAGGGCGTGTGGGAGTCCCGGCGCCTTCCCGGATCCGGGGCCGGTCCGAGCCCGGACCGGCTCCTGCTCGGCAGTGAGGGCACGCTCGGCGTGATCACCGAGGCCTGGCTGCGGGCGCAGCCGCGACCGGCCCACCGGTGGGCCGCGACCCTCGCGGCGCCGGACCTCGCCACCGGAGGGAGGGCCGTCCGGGCGATGCTCCAGGCCGGCCTGCTCCCGGCGACCTGCCGCCTGCTCGACCCGGCAGAGACCGCGCTCACCGGCACCCTGACGACGGGCGAGTCCGCCCTGGTGCTGGGCTTCGAGTCGCTCGCGGCACCGGTCGAGCCCGACGGCGCCCTCGCCCTCCAGCTCTGCCTCGGCGCAGGGCTTCGGGTGCAGGAGTCCGGCCCCCGAGGAGCCGCCGGTCAAGCCTGGCGGTCGTCGTTCCTGCGAGCGCCCTACCTGCGCGAGTCGCTCATGCTGCTGGGGGTTCTCGTCGAGACCTTCGAGACGGCAGTGACCTGGGACCGCTTCGACGCCCTGGTCGCCGAGGTGACGGCAGCGACCCGTGATGCCCTGCAGCGGGTGTGCGGCGGTGGCCGGGTGACCTGTCGGTTGACCCACGCCTATGCGGACGGCTGCGCGCCGTACTTCACGGTCCTCGCACCCACGCGTCGAGGCTCCGAGGTCGCCCAGTGGGACGAGGTCAAGGCCGCTGCGAGCGAGGCCCTGAGCGCTGCCGGCGGCACCATCACCCATCACCACGCCGTCGGTCGGGACCATCGACCGTGGTACGACCGCCAGCGGCCCGAGCCCTTCGCGCTCGCCCTGGCCGGGGCGAAGGCCGCGGTCGACCCCGTCGGCGTGCTCAACCCCGGAGTGCTGATGACCACGAGGAGCTCAGCGTGACCGGATTCCGTTCGTTCCTGCTGCGCGGCAACGTCGTTGACCTCGCCATCGCCGTGGCCATCGGCGTCGCGTTCACGGCCGTCGTGACAGCCGTCGTCGACGCGCTCATCAACCCGCTCGTGGCCGTGGTGACGGGCGGGGCAGGAGATGCCTCCAAGCGGTCCGCGGAGCTGGCGGGGGTCGAGTTCCCCTACGGCCTGCTCATCCAAGCGCTGCTCAACTTCGTGATCGTCGCGGCCGTCATCTACTTCCTGGTACTCCAACCGGTGAACCGCCTGATGGAGCGCTACAAGACCGAACCCGAGCCCGAGACAGCGACCAGGCAGTGCCCGGAGTGCCTCTCGAGCATCCCGCACGCCGCCTCCCGTTGCGCGTTCTGCACCGCGGAGCAGCCCAGTCTCTCGCTGTGACAGGCGCTCTCACCAAGAGCTGAGCCACGGTCAGGCCGGCGGCATCGGAGCGGACTCAGTCGCCGTGGTGCGGCGGCACCTCCCGGAGCAGTCGCTCGTCGTCGTCGGTGCCGGTGCCCTCGTGCGCCTCTCCCCAGCCCAGCTCGCGCGCCGCCGGCTCCGGCTCCGGGCTCCCCGCGGTCGGCCGGACCGACGACGCCGGGCCGACGGCGCGTCTGCGCCGTCGGCCCGTCGGTCCCTGCCCCGTCGGTCCCTGCCCCGTCGGTCCCTGCACTGGCCCGGCCATGGCGGCAGTCTCCCACCGCCGCCGGTCGTCGAGCCGACCCTCGGGGCAGGTGAGGCGCCTACCGGGTGCCGCGCACGCGCTCGTCGCCGTCGAACTCCACGTTCTCCTTGCGCACCTGGTCGCTGACCGTCTGCTGCTCGGTGACGCTCTCCTTGCCCAGGCGCACCCGCTCGACCGGAACGGTCTGCTTGGTGACGACGGGGACCTCCTTCTCCAGGACGACCTCGGTCTCCTGCTCGCCGATCCGGCCGCCCCGCACGGCCTCGCCCTCCACGATCGGCTCGCGCTGCTCCTCGTGGCTGACTGGCACGGTGCGGGTCTCGGTCTCGGTCACGACGTGCTTGCGCAGGCGTGCCCTTCCCGCCTCCACCCGCTCGGTGCCCACCCTGAGGTGCTCCTCGGAGCGGGTCATCGCCGAATCGGTCGTGGGTCCGGAGGTGTCGTGTCCGACCGCCTCGGTGGTGCCCGCGCTGGTCGGCGCAGTGACCCGGCCGGTGGCGAGCGAGTAGTGGCGGTAGAGCCGCTCCTCCTCCTGCGACGTGAGCTCCTCGTCGTTGTCAACGCGGGGCGCACCCTTGATCAGCTCCTTGTCGTAGGGGACGACGATCGCGTCCCCGTCCGTCGAGGCGTCCCTGAGCGGGACGAAGCTGGCGTGGCCGCCGAACAGGCCGGTCGAGACGGTGATGAAGGTGCCGTCATCAGCCGCGGTCGACTCGTAGACGTCGACGATCTTGCCGATCTTGTGGCCGTCCGCCCCGACCAGGGTCTTGCCGGCGAGACGGGTTACGTTGTCGATGTTGGTCATGAGAGTGCCTTTCCTGTAAGGAGAACGGTGGGGAGGTCAGCCGGTGGCGACGATGGCGGCGCGCCGGTTCTGCTGACGCCCGGGCTCGGCGTCGTTGGGCGCGACAGGGTCGTTCTGGCCGAGCGCAACCGTGGTGACGTTCACGCCGGGGAGCTGCGAGCGCAGGGCGTCTGCGACGGCTTCCGCGCGCTGCATGGACAGCGGGTCATTGACCTGCTTTCCGGCGGACCATGTCGGTGTAGCCACGGACCTCGACGGTCTTGGCGCCGGCTGTCCGCAGGTTCTCGACGGCCTTCGCGACGACTTGCTGGCCACTGACGTCCACCTCGGCGCTCGCCGTGGCGAACAGCACCGTCCCGGCCGTCTCGGGCGTGCGCTTGGCGTCGGTCGCGGCGACCGCCGATGCCGGGGTGGGGGCGACGCCGCCGCCGCCGACCAGCGCGAGGGCGTTGAGACCGGCGGTGCCGGTCCGGCCGGGCTGGGCCGGCGCAGCGGGGGCGGCCGGCGCAGCGGGGGCGGCCGGCGCAGCGGGGGCGGCCGGAGCAGCGGGCGCCCCCGGGGCGGCGCTGGAGGAGCCGGTGCCGCCTTCGGTACCGGCCACCTTGCCGTTGCCGTCAGCACCGTCGATCCCTGAGCCGTCGCTGTTCGCCTGCCCGAGGCTGTCCCCGGCCTGGCCGTCCGGGCCGTCGTCGTCGAGGGCGTTGATGCCGAGGAAGACCAGTGCCAGCACCGCGGCCAAGGCCCCCAGCAGGGCCCACGGGAGCCACGCCAGCGGCTTCTTGCGTGCGACGCGGCGCGAGGAGCGCTCGGGGTTCTGCGTCGTCCCGGGGTTCGGCGTGGTGCGGGGTGCGGTCATGGTCTCTCCTAGGGGTCAGGGAGGAGCAGTCAGCGCAGAGGCGCGAGAAGGGCAGGGCGAGCAGGCAGGGCCGACGGTCCGTCGGAACCCCGCACTGGCAGGAGCGAACACCGAGGCAGGTCCGGAGGCGGGGGTTTACAGGTGAAACTGGGAACGAGATGCCCGCTCGTGCGCGCGTTCAACCGCTGCCCAACCGCCCGTTTACGGTGTACGCGCGAAGCCCACGGGACGCTCAGTCCTTCGGGACGTCTCCCGTGCCAGGGCCGAGCCGGTCCAGCAGGTTGTGCAGGGACTCGTCGAACTCGGCATCGAAGTGGAACTCCGACAGTCCGGGGGCGAGCTCGGCGAGCAGCGGGTAGTCGGCCAGCAGGTCCACGCCGGGCCGCGAGTGGGACTCCTCCTCCACCGGACCGGTGTCGACACCCAGGGCGCTGAGCTCCAGCAGCAGGTGGCCGAGCAGGAAGCTCGAGAAGGCCCGGTAGGCGTGGACGGCGTCGGCGTGACTGAAGCCCTGGCTCAGCAGGCCCTCGAGGAACGACTCGATCCAGCGCAGCGAGCGCAGCGGAGGGCGCACCCACGGGGCGGCCGGCGGACGGGTCGCGACCAGGGGGAACGCCTCCGGGTGGGCGAGCGCCATCCTCCGCACGCCGTGCGCCAGGCGGATGACGTACTCCTGCCAGCTGTGCTCCGGCAGCAGGTGCACCTCGGGGTCGGCGTAGAGCTCGTCGACGACGGTCTCGACCACGCCGTCGAGCAGGTCGGACCGGCTCGGGACGTAGCGGTAGAGCGCCATGGCCTCGACGCCCAGCTCGCGCCCGAGCCGGCGCATCGAGAGCTGGTGCAGGCCCTCAGCGTCGATGAGGGCGACCGCTGACCGCAGGATGCGCTCCCGCGTCAGAGGTGCTCGCTCGGCGCGGTCGCCGATCGGCTCGATGTGGCACCTGCCTCCGTCAGTACATGCTGCTCAGGCAGTATGCCCCAGCTCAGATCGCCCAGCTCTCAGCGCCTGCCCACTGCCGCCGGGTGCGCCGGAATTTCGTCACGGCGCAGCTGCATGTGCCACACGTCACCTTTGTTTCGTCCATGGACTACCCTGTACCAATCTGCTTCGACGAGCCGGGGGTACGTGGTGGGATCGCTGGACCAGGCTGGGAAGGCCACGTCGCGGGAGTGGGAGTACACCGGCACGCGCGGAGCTCTGGCAGCGCGCACCTGGGAGGGCGCCGCAGGCTCGCCCACCCACGTCGTCCTGCTGGCGCACGGCTACGGCGAGCACGCCGGCCGCTACGAGCACGTCGCCCAGGCGCTCGTGGGCAACGGCGCCGTGGTCTACGCGGTCGACCACCAGGGGCACGGCAGGAGCAGCGGCGAGCGCGTCCTCGTGCATGACCTCGAGGAGGTCGTGAGTGATCTGCACACCCTCGACGAGACGGCCCGGCGCGAGAGCCCAGGGCTGCCCGTCGTCCTGGTCGGTCACTCGATGGGCGGCCTCATCGCGGCTCGCTACGCGCAGCGCTACGGCGGCAGCCTGGCAGCCCTGGTGCTCTCCGGACCCGTGGTCGGTTCGTGGGCGGCGTTGTCGGCGCTGCTCGCGCTCGAAGAGATCCCCGACGTACCGCTCGACATCTCCACCCTGTCGCGCGATCCCGCCGTCGGCGAGGCGTACTCCGCGGATCCCCTCGTCTGGCACGGACCCTTCAAGCGGCCCACCCTCGAGGCGATCCAGGGGACGCTCGACACGATCGCGGCCGGGTCTGACCTCGGCGAGCTGCCCACGCTGTGGGTGCACGGTGAGGCCGACCAGCTCGTCCCCATCGACGGGACGCGGGTCGGCATGGACCACCTGCGCGGCAGTCGCACGGTCGAACGCAGCTACCCGGAAGCCCGTCACGAGGTCTTCAACGAGACCAACGCCGACGAGGTCCTGACCGAGGTGACCGCTTTCATCACCAAGGCCCTGTCCGCAAGCCCCCCGGCCTAGCCGACCGGCCGGGCAGCGCTTTCCTGCGCCCGGGTGACCATCGAGGTCAGCCGCACCCGGTCACTGCGCACCCAGACCTCCGACAGCTCGACCGCACGACCGTCGTCGAGGTAGGTCACCTGCTCGAAGTACTGCAGCGGTGAACCGACCGGGACCTCGAGCCGTTCGGCCATGTCCGGTTCGGCAGCTCGCGCCTCGAAGCTGCGCTGTCCTGCGGCGATGCGCTGACCGACGACGTTCTCGATCAGCTCGTACAGCGACCGGCACGCCAGGCGGTCGTTGTCGAGCTCGAGGCACAGGTCCTCGCGGACGTAGTTCACGAAGTAGGCGACGGGGCTGTCCTCCGCCGTGCGCAGTCGTTCGAGGCGGTGCAGCCTCGTGGCGGCCTGCTCAGGGAGCTCCAGCAGACGCAGCATGCGCGGCGAGGCGGCGACCAGCTCGCGATCCAGCACCTGGGTGTTGACGCGGATCCCGTGGCTGGACATGGCCTCCGCGAGCGAGAGCATGTCGTGCTCGACAGGCCCGCTGAAGCCGCGCGAGGTCACGAACGTCCCCCGGCCCTGGACCTGGACGAGCAGGCCCTCGTCCACCAGTGCCTTCACCGCCTTGCGCAGGGTGCCCCGGGCCACTCCAAGCTGCTTGGCCAGCATCATCTCGGGCACGACGCGATGGTGCGGCGGCCAAGCCCGGGTCGCGATCAGCTCGCGCAGCTGACCGGAGATCTGCAGGTGCAACGGGTCCGGGGCGTCGCGCTGGAGCAGGTGCACGGTGCTCGCTGGCACGTCGGGCAGGTCCGGCACGCCAGAAGCGTCGCTGTGCGCCTGCGTCATGCGAGCACCTCCTGCGGTCCCGGCACGGGGCGCGCCGGCGATCATCCTGCCAGTCGTCGGGCGCAGTGCCCGAGACACGCAGGTCAGACCCCCGGCAGCGGCGCCTCGCCCGTGACGGCGAGCCCGCCGAGGTAGGCGTCAGCGACCCGCACGCCGCTGAGCAGCTCGCTCACCGGGCCGGAGTCCTTCACCTGGCCGTGGGCGAGCACCCAGGCGCTCTCGCACAGGGACTGCACCAGCTTCACATTCTGCTCGACCAGGAGCACGGTGGTGCCCTCCGCGACGACCTCCTCGAGCAGGAGGCGCACCTCCTCGATCGCGACCGGAGACAGGCCGCTCGACGGCTCGTCGAGCAGCAGCAGCTTCGGAGCCGACATCAGCGATCGTGCGATCGCGACGGTCTGCTGCTGCCCCCCGCTGAGCCGTCCGGCCAGCTCGTCCTTGCGCTCGGCAACCCAGCCGAACCGCTCGTAGGCCTGGCTCAGCCGGGCCTGCTCCACCTTGCGTCCACGCCCGTACGCCCCGAGCAGCAGGTTGTCCTCGACCGTCATGTTCTGGAAGAGCCGGCGGTTCTCCGGACACAGCGCGATCCCGGCTCGGACCAGCTCCACGGTGCTCAGAGCAGTGACGTCGCGGCCGTCGAAGACGATGCGACCCGAAGCCCGCGGGACCCGGGCGTGGATGCCGAGCAGGGTCGTGGTCTTCCCCGCCCCGTTGGCCCCGAGCACTCCGGTGATGCGGCCGGCAGGGACCTGCAGGCTGATGTTCCGCACCCCCGTCGTCGTCCCGAAGCGCACGGTCACGTCGACGATCTCGAGCAGGTTCACGGGGCTCACGATCCGAGGTAGGAGGCGATGACCGACTCGTCAGCCCGCACCTGGGCTGGCGTCCCGCTCGCGAGGACCTTCCCCGAGGCCATCACGAGGACGGTGTCGGCGAGCGGCATGAGGAAGTGCATGTTGTGGTCCACGACGACGACTGCGACGTCGAGCTCGCTCCGGACCCGGCGAACGGCGCCGGCGAGCGCGAGCGCCTCGTCGTCGTCCATGCCGACAGCCGGCTCGTCCAGCAGCAGGACCCTGGGTGCGGTGCTCAGCGCCACGGCGATCATCGCGAGGCGCTGCTGGGCACTGGTCAGGCTCGCGCACGGACGGTCGAGCAGACCGTCGAGGTGCAGCACGGAGGCGACCTGCTCGTCGGACCACCCGGTACGACTGGCCGGACGCTCGTTGCGGGCCAGCGCCAGGCTGTCTGAGAGCGTCCAGCTCGGGAAGAGCCGGGTCGTCTGGAAGGTGCGGGCGATGCCGGTGCGCACCGTGCGGTGAGCACCTCGACTGGAGCAGACCTGACCCTCGAGGCTGACCGTGCCCTCGGTCGGGTCGTGGGTCCCGGCCAGCACCCCCAGCAGCGTCGTCTTCCCGGACCCGTTGGGACCGATCAGGCCGAGGATCGAGCCTGCCTCGAGCTCGAACGAGACGCCGTCGACGGCTCGCACCCCGCCGAACCGCTTGACCACGTCGGTGGCCTCCAGGAGCGCGGTCATGCGGTCACCTCGGCCCGTCGCGTCCGTCCGCGCAGGTAGCGCACCACGTCGGCGAGCCCGCCGAAGATGCCTCCTGGCACGAGCAGGGTGACGGCGATGAAGATGATGCCGACCACGATCTGGCTGACGCCCGGGCCGACGTCGAGCAGCTGAGGCAGCCCGATGACGATGATGCTGCCGGCGAGCGGCGAGAGCAGCCGGCCGTAGCCGCCCAGGCCGATTGCGACGAACATCAGGAAGCTCTGCCCGAAGGTGAACTGGGTCGGTGCGATGACGCCGTTGTACTGCGCGAGCAGGACTCCGGCCCAGGCACCGAAGACGGCGGACAGGGTGAAGGCCAACAGCTTGGTACGCGCTGTCGGGACGCCGAGGTGGTCCGCGAGGTCCTCGTCCTCCCGGATGCTGCGGAGCCGCGCACCGAACGCGCTGCGCGAGATCACGTAGAAGATGGCGAAGCCGATCGACATCGACGCTGCCAGCAGCCGGAGCGTCGTCTCCGGCTCGAAGCCGAGGTCGACCGGACGGCCGTTGGGTCCGCCCGTGAGGTCAGTGGCGTTGTTCAGCACCAGCGTGACCACGGCTCCGAAGAACAGCGTGCCGATGGCGAAGTACTGCCCTCGGGTGCGGGCGAACACCAGGCCCACGACGACCCCGGCGGCGGTCACGGCAAGCACCGCAAGCGCAGCGGCGAGCACCATCGGCATGCCGTTGGCCAGGAAGATCGTCGACAGGTAGGCGCCTCCACCGTAGAACGACGCCTGGGCGAGGCTGGGATAGCCGGCGAGCCCCTGCACGATGTTCAGACCGGTCACTGCGACGGTCCAGATGATCACCAGCAGGGCTGCCTGGCCGCGGTCGCCCTCCAGGTGCGTCAGCAGGTAGTAGGCGAGTCCGCCCAGCAGGGCGATGCCGAGGATCGCCGCGGCGTGCCGGGCCGCCGGCGGGGGCAGCCGGCGGGCGGATGATGCCCGGGCCGGTGCGTCGACGGCGGGTTCGGTCATCGTCATGCGACCCGCCGCGCCGTCGTCGTGAGCAGGCCGGTGGGGCGGACGACCAGGATCAGCACCAGCGCGAGGAAGCCGAACGCGCTCTGGTAGGACGAGCTGACGTAGGCCGACCCCAGACTCTCGACGACGCCGAGCACCAGGCCTCCGACGACGGCGCCCCACACGCTGCCGAGCCCCCCGAGCACGACCACCACAAAGGCGCTGAGCAGGATCTCGTCAGCCATGAACGGTGAGACCTGGAAGGTCGGGGCGTACGCCACCGCGGCGACTCCGCCGAGCAGCCCGGCGATGAAGAAGGCCAGGGTGTACTGCCGCTGCATCGGGATGCCGAGCATCGCGGCGGCCTCCCGGTCCTGCGCGACGGCCCGCACGGCGCGGCCGAGCGAGGTGCGGCTGAGCAGGGCGGAGAGCGCGGCGAGCGAGACGACCGCCAGCACGATCAGGGCGACCTTGACACCGGCCAGTGACACCCCGCCGACCTTGAGGATGGCCGAGTCGTAAGGCGTGTTGATCGCCTTGCCCTCGCCGCCGTAGATGCGCAGGGCGATGTTCTGCAGGACGAGCAACAGGCCCAGCGCGACCGCAGGGGCTGCGGCCGGGTTGTCCCGCACCCAGCGGTAGGCGGTCTGCTCGGTCAGGACCGACAGGACCCCGCCGGTGAGGATGCCGGCCACGGCGGCCAGCACGAAGGGAGCTCCGTACTGGCCGGCCGAGTAGGTCACGTAGGCCGAGAGGGCGATGATCCCCGAGTGGGCGAAGTTGGGGACCTCCATCACCCCGTAGATCAGGGTCAGGCCGACGGCGACGACGGCGAAAAGGCTCCCCAGGAAGAGGCCGTTGACGAGGGCTTGACCCATGGGTCGATCAGCTCACCGACGCGCAGGGGTTGTCCTTGTACTTCGGGTTCGCGACCTTGCCGTCCTTGACGTCGAAGACCAGGGCGCTCGCGATGGTCTTCTTGTCCTGGCACCAGGTCGTGACCTCCGAGGGCGTGCGCGCCTGGCGATCGGTGAAGAAGGCGTCACCCTGTCCCGGGACCCAGCCGCTGATCGAGCCCTTCGGCACCTTGACCTTCGGCAGCGCCTTGAACAGCTTCTCCGGGTCGGTCGTGCTGCCGGCTTCGGTCATGGCCGCTGCGGCGACGAACGGGAGGTCGTAGGCCCACATCGTGAGGTCCTGCGGGTACTCGCCGTTCCAACGAGCCGCGTAGTCCTTGGCGAACTGCTTGGTGGCGGGGTTGTCCGACGTCGTGGGCAACGTGCCCGCGCAGTCGTAGTTGTCCTTCATGATCGTGTTGAACTGATCACCCAGGATCGCCTTCGCCTGGTCGGGGTTGACGCCGCTGCTGTGCAGGACCGGGCCGTTGTAGCCCGACTGCCGCAGCTGCTTGAGCACCGGCAGGATGACGGCGGTGACGCTGCTCAGGTAGATCGCATCGGGCTTGCTGGCCGTCGCCTGCGCGATCGCGTTGCCGTAGTCCGTCGCACCCAGCGGGTACTCCGAGACGGCTCCGAGGGTGAGCCCCTCAGCGGCGACGGACTTCTTCACCAGCTGCGTGAGCCCCTCGCCGTAGGGCTCGCCCTTGACCGAGATCACCGAGACCGACTTCGTCCCGAGCTTCTCCTTGGCGTAGCTCACGCAGCCCGGCACGTAGGTCGTCGAGTCGCCGCGGGTGAGGAACAGGTGGGGGTCGAACTCGAGGATGCTCGGGAAGGTGCTGTCGAGGATGTTGACCATCGGGATCGGCTCGCGCTTGAGCAGCGGCGCGTAGGTCCCTGAACCGAGACCGAAGGCGATGAGCGGCAGGTCCTTGGACTGCGTCATCTCGCGGAACGCCGCCACGCCCGTGGTGGCCGCGTCGGACTTGTCGTCGGCGTACTCGATCTCCATCGTGTACTTCTTGCCGCCGACCAGGAAGCCCTCCGCGTTCAGCTTCTCGAGGCCCATGGTCATCGCCTGCTTCTCAGGCGGGCCGAGGGTCGAGTAGACGCCCGAGAGCGACAGGATCGCGCCGATCTTGGCCACGCCGCCGGACTCGGCACCTGCGCTGGCGCCACCACCTGCGGTGCCACCACCTCCAGCACTCCCCCCGTCGTCGTCCCCTCCTCCACCGCAGGCTGCCGTCGCCAGCAGCGCACATGTCGCCGCCAGCACTCCCGTCCGTCGAAACCTCACGTCGTGTCCTCCCCGTCGCGGTGATGTGACGAGGACCATAGGGCGCCAGTTGTCCATTGGCAACCACTGTTGTCCATGGACGTTCATAACCCGTCAGAACGTGGTTGAGTTGACCCGTCCGCTTCTCAGGGGGGTTCCGTGGTCCACACCGTTCGTCTCGATCCGGCTCAGCGTGTCCGGGCGCTGGAGCAGCTCGCCGAGCGGGAGTTCGACGTCCTCGTCATCGGCGGCGGCGTCACGGGGGCCGGCGTTGCCCTCGACGCGGCGACTCGGGGGTTGGACGTCGCGCTCGTAGAGGCCCGCGACTACGCGGCGGGCACGTCGAGCCGCTCCAGCAAGCTCCTGCACGGCGGCCTGCGCTACCTCGAGCAGCTCAACGCCGGTTTGGTCCTCGAAGCGCTGCGCGAGCGGACCCTGCTGCTCGACCGGCTGTGCCCGCACCTGGCTCACCCCGTCTCGTTCCTCTACCCGCTGACCCACCGGGGCTGGGAGCGGGTGTACGTCGGCGCCGGCATCGCGTTGTACGACGCGATGGGCGGGCGGCGGGGTCGGCAGATGAAGCGCCACCGCCACCTCGGACGCCGTGCAGCGCTCCGGGCGATGCCGGCGTTGCGCCCTGACGCCCTCGTCGGCGCCATCCAGTACTCCGACGGCCAGGTGGACGACGCGCGCCACACGATGTTCCTGGCGCGCACGGCCGTGCAGTACGGCGCCACGGCTGCGACGAGCGCCCGCGTCGTGGGTCTGCTGCGCGCGGGCGAAGCCGTGGTCGGCGCACGCGTGCGTGACCTCGAGAGCGGCGCCGAGGTCGAGGTGCGGGCGCGCCACGTCATCAATGCCACGGGCGTGTTCACCGACGAGCTGCAAGATCTCGCTCCCGCTCGGGCGAGCCTGCGCGTGACGGCCTCGAAGGGGGTCCACCTCCTCGTGCCCGCCGACCGCATCGAGTCCACGACAGGTCTCATCTCGCGCACCGACGACAGCGTCCTGCTCGTCATCCCGTGGCAGGGGACCCACTGGCTGATCGGCACGACGGACACCCCGTGGGACCTCGACCTCGCACACCCCGCGGCGAGCGCACGCGACATCGACTACCTGCTCGGCGAGGTCAACCGCCTGCTGGCTCGACCGCTGTCGGCGGCCGACGTCGTGGGGGTCTTCGCCGGGCTCCGACCACTGCTCGCGGGTGAGTCCGACGCCACGAGCAAGCTCTCGCGCGAGCACGCCGTCGTGACGACCCGGCCCGGCATGACGCTCGTCGCCGGAGGCAAGTACACGACGTACCGGGTGATGGCGAAAGACGCGGTCGACGCTGCGGTCGCGGCGTGGCCGGACCCCGTGCCGGCGAGCTGCACCGAGGACGTCCCGCTGCTCGGTGCCGAGGGGTACCGCGCGGCCTGGAACGCCCGCGAGTCCACCGCCCGCCGCTATGACCTCGCGGTCCCCGTCGTGGAGCGGCTGCTGGGTCGGTACGGGACGTTGCTCGACGAGGTGCTGGCCCCGCTCGAGCAGCGCCCGGACCTGGCCCGACCGCTCGCCGATGCCGCCGGCTACCTGCGAGCCGAAGTCGTCTACGCCGCCACCGACGAAGGCGCGCTGCACCTCGACGACGTCCTGACCCGACGGACCCACATCTCGATCGAGACGCGGGACCGTGGCGTGGCCGCCGCCGCCGAGGTCTGCGACCTCGTGGCCCCGGTGCTCGGCTGGAGCGCCGATGACGTCGCGCGCGAGCTGGCCCACTACGAGGCGCGAGTCGCTGCTGAGCGGCACTCCCAGACCCAGGCCGACGACCAGACCGCCGACGCAGCGCGGCTCGGCGCCCCAGACGTCCGCGCGGGGCAAGCGCTGATCCCGGCGCCGGGGGCAGCGAGCGCATGACGAACAAGGGCCGGGCCGCCGGCGCCGTCGAGGTCCACGCCGTCGTCGAGGGTCAGCAGGACGCCCCCGTCGTGCTCCTGCTGGGTTCCCTCGGGAGCACCGTCGAGATGTGGAAGCCGCAGGTGCCGGCGCTCGCTCAGCACTTCCGCGTCGTGCGCTTCGACACCCGCGGGCACGGCCGCTCCCCCGTCCCGCCAGGGCCGTACGTCATCGACGACCTCGTGGACGACGCCGTCGCCCTCCTCGACCGGCTCGGCGTCGAGAGCGCATCGCTCGTCGGCCTCTCGCTCGGCGGGATGACGGCGATGCGCCTCGCCGCCCGCGAACCGCACCGGGTCGACCGCCTGGCCCTGCTCTGCACGTCGGCACACCTCGGACCGGCCTCGAACTGGGCGGAGCGCGCGGTCACCGTGCGCGAGCGCGGGACCGTCGCCGTCGCCCCTACGGTCGCTGGTCGTTGGCTGACCGACAGCGCCCGCGCTGCTGACCCCACCGCCGTCGCTGAGCTCGAGCGCATGATCGCGAGCACTCCGAGCGAGGGCTACGCCTCGTGCTGCGAGGCCATCGGCGCGATGGACCTGCGCGCCGACCTCGCCTCCATCTCCGCGCCGACCCTGGTGATCGCTGGCGCGGACGATCCGTCCACTCCGCCGCCGCACCTGCACGCCATCGCCGATGCGGTGGCCGGCGCCTCGCTGATCGTCCTGCCGTCGGCGGCGCACCTCGCGAACCTCGAGCAGCCCGAGGCGGTCAACGCTGCCCTGCTCGCTCACCTGCTGGCTTCCTGACCTGGCCGGCATGCCGCGCCGTCAGGGAAGGCGGAGCTCAGCGGCACCCTCGGCCGAGCGCCGGGACGAACGGGTTCAGCCCCTGCCGAGTGCGACAGTTCAAGACATGGCAGACCCGGTCACCTATGCGTCCTACCTGAGGATCAACGAGCTGCTCGCCCTGCAGCAGGAGCCCAGAGCGCACGACGAGCTGCTGTTCGTCGTGCTGCACCAGTCGCACGAGCTGTGGTTCAAGCTGCTGCTCCACGAGCTGGACGACGCGGTGGCCCTGGTCGCCGCCGACCGCTTCCCGGAGGCCGAGACGCGTCTGCGTCGGATGGTGACGATCATGCGGCAGCTCGTCGCCCAGTGGGACGTGCTCGGCACGATGACGCCCTCGGGCTACCTGGCGTTCCGGCACGTCCTCGAAGGCGGCAGCGGGTTCCAGTCGGCGCAGTGGCGGGAGGTCGAGTTCGCGAGCGGCCGCAAGGAACCCGACTACGTCGACTCGCCGTGGCTGTCGGAGGGCGAGCGCGCCGCCTTGCAGACCCGCCTCGAAGCGCCATCGCTGGCCGACGTCTTCGACGCTGCGTTGCACCGGCACGGGGTCGTCGATGTGGGTGAGGTGCTCCGCGGTCGTCCGGACCTCGCCCTGCTGACGATGCTCGCGGAGTCCCTGCTCGACTACGACGAGGCCATCGGGCACTGGCGCCATCGCCACGTGCTGGCGGTCGAGCGGCAGATCGGCCTCAAGCCCGGCACCGGCGGTTCGAGCGGCGTGGCCTACCTGCGCAGCACCCTCACCCACCGCTTCTTCCCGACCCTGTGGGAGGCACGCACGAACCTGTGACCTTCGGCGCTCGGGCACACTCGCCCTGTGGCACCCGCCGCCCTCCCGAGCCCACGGGGACGCACATGAGCAAGCGGTTCGAGGAGCTTGACTGGTCCCGCACCCCGATCGGGGAGATCAGCCTGCGTCGGCGTCACGAACCGGTGCTGGACGTCGAGGTCTTCGAGGCCCGGCTCGACGAGGACTTCCTCATGTCGAGCCTGTTCACCGTCGCCGAGATCGCCTTGGCCGACCTCGGTCTGGCACAGGTGCCGGGTTCCGACCTCGATGTCGTCGTGGGCGGGTTGGGGCTCGGCTACACCGCTCAGGCCGTCCTCGCTGACCGGCGGGTGCGCTCCCTGACCGTCGTCGAGGCCCTCCCGGAGGTCATCGGCTGGCACGAGCGCGGCTTGCTCCCGGTCGCTGCGGACCTGACGACAGACACCCGGTGCCAGCTGGCCGCCGGCGACTTCTTCGACCTCGTGCGGACCGGGGGTCCTTTCGGACCAGCCGCCCCAGACCGGGTCCACGCGATCCTCGTCGACATCGACCACACCCCGCGACACGTCCTGCACCCGAGTCATGCCGACCTGTACACCCCTGCCGGCCTCCAGCGGTTGACCGGACGACTGCTTCCCGGCGGCGTGTTCGCCCTGTGGTCCGACGACCCGCCGGATCCGGACTTCGCCGAAGCGCTCGGACAGGTGTTCGCCTCTGCCGCAGCCCATGTCGTCTCGTTCGCCAACGCCCTGACCGGCGGCCAGTCGACCAACACGGTCTACGTGGCCGTGACACCCCCGGTGTGACCGAGCATCCGGTGCGGCAGGTCGACGTGCTGGTGGTCGGGGCCGGGCAGGCCGGCCTGGGGACCGCCTACTGGCTCCAGCGAAGGAGCGCCCTGAAGGTGCTGGTGGTCGATGCCGCCGAAGTCGGGCACAGCTGGACGGACCGCTGGGACAGCCTCCAGCTGTTCACCCCTCGGCGGTTCAGCGGCCTGCCCGGGATGCGCTTCCCTAAGGGCCCGACGCCGACTCCGTCCCGAGTCGAGATGGCCGACTACCTCAGGACGTACGCCGCGACGATGAACCTCCCGGTCGAGGTCGGGACCCGCGTCGTACGCCTCAGCAGTGACGCCGAGGGCTTCGCAGCGCACTCGGACACCGGTGTGGTCCGGGCGCGGCACGTCGTCCTCGCCACCGGACCCTTCCACCGCCCCCACGTCCCAGAGGCCGGCCTCGGATTCGACGAGTCCGTCACCCAGCTGCACTCCCGCGACTACCGGTGCCCTGACGACGTCCAGACGCCTGAGGTGCTGGTCGTCGGTGGTGGCAACTCAGCAGCGCAGCTCGCCATCGAGCTCGCGTCCTCGCACGACGTCACGGTCTCGTGCCCTCGGCCGCCGTGGTTCCTGCCGGAGCACCCGCTGGGGATCAGCATGTACTGGTGGACGCTGCTGACCGGAGTTCTGAACGCCAGCAGTGGTTCTCGCGTGTCCCGCTACATCCGGGCCCGGGGCGATGCCGTCGTCGGCACCGAGCTGCGCCGACTGGTGCGGACCGGTCGCGTACGCCTCGTGCCGCAGCGGGTCGTCGCCGGCCGTGGCCGTGAGGCGACCCTCGCCGACGGGACCGTCGTGCCGGTGTCCACGGTGCTCTGGTGCACGGGGTTCCTCCCGGCCACCGAGTGGATCAGCGTCGATGGCGCCCTCGACGAGCACGGTGGGCCCCTGCACGACCAGGGGGCCTCACCGGTGGCCGGCCTGCACTGGATGGGCCTGCCGTGGCAGACCCGGCTGAACAGCTCGATCATCGACGGGGTCGACCGAGACGCCGAGCGGACCGTCAAGCGCATCCTGCTGGCCGACGCCCGGACCGGCCCGCCCGGCTATCCTGCGGGAGTCCCGCCTCCGTAGCTCAGTGGATAGAGCGCCTCCGTCCTAAGGAGGGCGTCGGGAGTTCGATTCTCTCCGGGGGCACGCACGCGGGCCCGCTCGTGCCGACCTCAGCTCAGGTGCGCGAGGGCGTACGCAGCGGCCGCATCACGCAGGTACTCCGCGAGCCGAGGGTCCTTCGCGTCGTACCGGGCCCTGAACTCCAGGCCGTCGACGTAGTACTGCCCGAGACCGGTGTAGCTCTCGCGGTCCGGCGTCCAGAACCGCGCCACCATCCGGTAGTGCTCCGCCATGGCCGCCATCGCCTCGGTCGAGTCGGGCGCGGCGCCCGAGCGCAGCACCTCGAGGACCCGCTCGTCCACCTGGTCGCCGCGGCGCTGCGCGTCGAGGTAGTCCTCCCGGGTCCAGTCCTTGGTCGTCTCGCGCGCCGACGCGAAGTGCTCGCGCACCCCCTCGCCGTGCTTCTCGACGAGCTCGGACTCGAGCTGGTCGTGCCTGTCGGCGAAGCCCTCGAAGAGCTCTGGTGCGGTCATCTGATCCTCTCCCTCTAGTTGCCGGATGGTGCGGGAGACGGTGCGGGCGAGCTGCCCCAGTCGGGCTCGCTCGCGCTGCAGCCGCTGATGGTGGTGCCTGAGCGCCTCGACCTGGTCCCGCCCGCCGTCGAGCACCTCGGCGATGGCGGCGAGACCCACGCCGAGCTCACGCAGCAGCAGCAGCTGCTGCAACCGGAGGAGCTGCTCCTGCTCGTAGTAGCGGTAGCCGTTGGTCGCCGTGTAGGCGGGCGGGAGCAACCCGATGTCGTCGTAGTGCCGGAGCGTGCGCGACGTCAGCTTCGACATGCGAGCCACCTCGGCGATCGACCAGGCCACGTCCGTTCCCCTCTGTCTCCTCCGGCCGGCGCTCCCGGCTGACAACGACGCTAGGAGTTGACGCTGCGTCAAGGTCAAGCCCTCGCAAGACGATCGCTCATGCGCCGGTCCCGGTCCCGGTGGGGAAGGAAGCGCCCAGACGCGCAGAAGCCCGGTCCCTCTCGGGACCGGGCTCCGACGTGTGCGCTTGGAAGGACTAGCGCTGGGTGCCGTACGTGGTGGTCGGCGCGTCCGTGGAGCCGACCTGAGCCGATCCCGAAGTGCGGTCGGCCGGGTAGACCTCGCTGGTCGGCGTGGCGTTCGAGAACTGCGAACGACCGGCCTGCGACTGCTGCGCCTGCTTGATCTTGTCCTTCTCCTGAGCGGCGTTGTTCAGCATCGACTCCCAGCGGCCCTGCATGGGCTTGATGAGCCCGCCACCGGCACCGACGATCAGGATGCCGGCGACCGTGCCGAGGATCGCGTAGAGCAGCGGGCCCGTGACGGTGGTGGCGATGCCGACCTGGTCGAGCGCCGACTTGACGAAGCCGATCATGATCAGGATGGCCACGGCGTTCGCGACGATCTTGCCGTAGGACAGCCCGCCGAGGGAGTTCTGGATGAAGGTCTTGGCCGCTCCGGCGAGCACCGCGCCGACGACGATCAGGATGATCGCGACGATGATCTTCGGGATCAGGGCGATGAACGCGGCCAGCGGCTGCTGGAGCGCCTGGATGCCGAGGGCCCCGACGGCGGCGGAGAGCACCGGGATGAAGATCGCGAAGAAGACCAGCTTGGCCACGATGTCGCTGGCGTCGTACTGGCTCTTGGCGAGGGCCTTCTTGACGCCCCCCTTCTCGACGGCCTGGTCAAAGCCGGCGCGCTCGAGCAGCTTGTCGACCAGCTTCGCGACGAACTTCGCGATGAAGTAGCCGATGATCAGGATCAGCAGGAAGCCGATGAGCTTCGGGATGAACATCGTGAAGGTGCGGAAGCCGTCGGTAACGGGTCCCTCGAGGTCGAGCGCGAGCGGTGCTGACATGGGTTCTCCTCCGGAGGGGGCTGGGCCGGAGCGCAGGTGGCAACCGGTTCTACCGCTGTCTTGTCCCCAGAGCGCCCGCCGATGATCGCTTTGCCTGAGCCCCATTTACGCCATATCTTCGGTCCACGAAGACAGCCGGACCTGTCTTCAGAGTAAGTAAGGGTCGCCCCGTCAGGCCTGTGGGGTCCTGGAGTCGTAGGCCCGGAATCGCGACGCCCCAGCTGCGATGGCCGCCGTGAGCCCCACGACGGTCAGGCCCCCCACGATCGACGAGCCCTGGAGCCCGACTAGCTCGGCGCCCCCTCCCGCTCGGGCGTCACCGAGCCGCGGTCCGCCCGCGACGACGACGATGAACACCCCGCCGAGCCGTCCTCGCATCTCATCCGGAGCCGCCGCCTGCATGATCGCGATGCGGAACACCGCCGACACCATGTCGGCGGCACCGGCGGCGGCCAGGAGCACCAGGCCCAGCCACAGCACGTCGGTCAGCCCGAACAGGGTGACGGCGAGACCCCAGGCGACGATGGCCACGAGGACCGCGGCGCCCTGCCGCGTGACGTTGCCCAACCGGCCGGAGAACAGCGCGCCGAGCAGCGCGCCCGCGGCGAGCGCTGAGTAGAGCAGGCCGGCCGTCTGCGGGCCCCCGCCGTAGACCTGCTCCGCGAGAGCCGGGAACAGCGCCCTTGGCATCGCGAACACCATCGCGATCAGGTCGACCACGAACGTCATGAGCAGGACCTGCCGCGTACGCAGGAAGGACAGGCCCTCGAGGACGCTGCGCAGGCCGGCGGGGCGACCTCCACCGGCGGGCGGCATCGACGGCAGGCCGGCCACTGAGACGAGGGCCGCGGCGAAAGTGAGCGCGTCGAGGCCGTACGCCGCGCCGTAGCCGAACCGCCCGATGAGCAGTCCGGCGAGCAGCGGTCCGACGGTCACCCCGAGGTTGAACTCCACCTGCTTGAGGGCGTTGGCCGCCGGGAGCAGGTGCACCGGCAGGAGTCTCGGCACGAACGCGTGCCGAGCGGGTGAGTCGACGGCGAACAGGGCGGCCTGCCCCGCGACCACCGCGTAGAGCAGCGCAATCGACTCGAGCCCCGCGAGCGCCTGGGCGACGAGCACGAGGGCCAGGGCCGCCTGTCCGAGCGTCGTGACCAAGACGAGCTTGCGGCGGTCAACGGCGTCGGCGATGGCGCCGCCGTACAGCCCGAACACGATGAGCGGCAGCAGCCCGGCCAGTCCGACGAGGCCGACGGCCGCCGCCGACCTGGTCTGCGCGTAGACCTGGATCGGGACCGCGACGATCGTGATCTGGGTGCCGAGGACCGAGACCGCGTCGCCGAACAGCAGGCGGCGGAACGGCTTCGACTCCCGCAGCGGCGTGAGGTCGAGCGCGGCGCCGCGCAGCACCGCCGCGGGGCCGCGACGGTCGCGGACAGGTCGGGTCACGGGTCGAGGGGCTCCACGGACCGCACCCTCCCTGACGACCGGACGACCGCTTGATCGGGGGGCATCCTCCCAGGTCGAACCCGTGCGGCTGACCTGGGGCTGTGGCCCGGCCCGGACCTGGCGCCTCCTGTTAGGGTGCGGGCATGGGTGACGCAGAGTGACGTTGAGGGCCGTGGGCTCAGAGCTCCAGGCCGGCAGCGCCAGCACGGGTGGGGCCTCTCGCGCCGTAGACGTGGCGTCACAGCAGCTGAGCGACCACGCGGGCGCGGTCTCCGGCGCGGCCGGGCACGCCGATGTCACCGGCGGGCTCGAGGACCTCGTGACCTTCCACGGGGGCATCCTGCAGGTCCTCACCGTAGCGCTGGACGCCCTCTCCTCCGAGATCCGCGGCTTCGACACCTGCATGACCCAGACCGATGCGCAGCTGGCAGGGGGGTCCTGAGGTGGTGAGCGTCAACGACGGCGACTTCGCCGACCCCCCGAGGTGACCCGTCCACCGTGGAGGACGCTGCCACCCGGCTGGCGGACGTCGCGAGTGGCGTCGACGCCCTTGCCGGCTCCGTGCCGGGCTGCGTCCCGACCGGGGACGCCTGGAGCGGTCAGACCGCCGACGCCGCCCGCACCTCGGCGCAGGGCGTGGCGACAGCCCTGCGGTCAGAGGCGGCGGCGCTCCTCCCGGCCTCCCCCGCCCTGCGTGAGTGGGCATCGTCCCTGCGCGAGGCCAAGGCCACGATGTCCAAGCTGCGCCTTGAGCTGCAGCAGGAGATGGACCGCCACTCCGCCCGGCTGCGAGCGATCGCGACAGAGGCGTCGCTGCGCCCCGCCCTCGTCCCGGCAGGCCCCATGGTCCCGGCCTACGGCCCCGACCCCTCTCTCGCCGAGGACCTGGAGCACGCCGCGGCAGTCGCCGACCTGCGCCGTCGGGCCGACCAGGTACGCCAGGACGTGGACGCCGACGCGCTGACCTGCCGGCGTGCCCTGGAGAACACCTGCTCGCAGCTCGTGCGCGGACACCGGGAGTCGCTCACCGACTACCTCCAGGGTGCAGCAGGAGAGCTGCTCGAGCAGATCCCGGTGCTGCGCAAGCACTCCGAGACCATGGACGCCGCGCTGTGGGCCTTCATGACGGCCCCTCAGGCGCTCGTCGTCGGCACGCAGGCGCCCAGACGCGCCATGGCGCTCATGAATTACTGGAAGAACAAGGACGCCATCGTGGCGACCAAGTGGTCCTTCCTGCAGAGGACGGCCATGAAGCGGATGGGCTGGACGTCCTACCTGGACGACACCTCGGCGCTCAACCGGTTCTGGCTCGGCGCCAGCCGCGAGGCCAACCTGCTCTCGACCTTCAACACCGCCGTCCGCGGTGGCAGCGGCTGGTCCGGTCTCGCGAAGGCCGGGTCCACCACCGGCAAGGCTGCCGGACTCAGTCGTGTCCTCGGCGTCGGGGGCGCCGGTGCGGCGACCCTGATGAGCGCCGCGAACGTCGCCGCGCAGGGCACCCCGTCCGCCGCGTGGAAGGCGAACGGCACGGAGTACGCCGCAGACGTCGCCGAGCTGGGCTTCAACGCCTCGCTGACGACCTTGATGGTGGCCCCGAACCCCTGGAGCGCCGGCGCGGTCGCGGTCACCGGGGTGGCCTGGGCCGGGCTCGAGATCTACAACCACCGTGAGGACATCGCGAACCTCGCCAAGGGTGCGGTCCCCCTGATGACGGACACCTACGACGCCGTCGTCACGAAGGTCGACGACACCGTCGACGCCGGGAAGCGGGTGGTCACCGAGGCGGCGTCCCGCGCCGTGGACGACGCCAAGAAGGTCGGCTCCGCGCTCAACCCGTTCGACTGACCTACCGACAAGGGACCGCTCACCATGATCTACGACGCAGATCGCGCCCGCCTGCGCGGGACCCTCGAGCACCTCGGGGTCCTCGGCCAAGTCCTGGCCGGCCATGACGTCGAGGCCGAGCTCCGCGGGCACCTGGCGGACCTTCGCCACGCCGGCGCGGTGCGCGGGACCGACGTGGCTCCTGATCTGCAGGAGCTGGTGGCCACCGTGAGTGGGCCGCAGTTCGCTCTCGAGATCGAGACCAGCTCGCCGGCCGGCGCCGTCCACCACTCCATCTCGGTCCTCGAGCGCACCGCCTGGGTGATGGAGGGCTGGGGTGACACCGAGGAGGTCACGTGGTGGCCGCTCGAGCCCGCCCTGATCATCCCCGCGGTGGCCTCGCTGGTCGGCCTGCGCCGACGCGACGCGGGCACAGAGGGTCGGGCCGAGGTGAAGGCCCCCCTGGAGCTCGTGGAGCGGGCGCTGGAGGTCCTTCGACGGGGTGGCCCCGACCACCGCGAGACGGCGTTGGCAGCAGCCCGCGCCGTCGTCGATCAGGAGCTGTCACCGCCTGCCGCGAGAGCCCTCATGGCGATGCTGGTCGCGCACCGGAGCGCCTGGCGGGTGACTGTCGTCGATGGGACGCACGGCGAGCCGCAGGCGCGGGGCATGGCTGTGGTCGACGCCGGCCCGTCCGGGCTCTGGCTGCGCACGGCTCCTGCGGAGCCCATGTTGCTCGAGAGCCTGCGCGATGACACCGAGCTCGTGCTCTCGCCGACGACCCCTGGTCAAGTGTGGGCCGCTCTGGTGGGCCTGCTGGAGCCGACCAGCACCCCGGCGGCGGCGTGAGCAGGCGCGCCCAGCTCTCGCTGAAGTCCGTAGCGCACGAGCGCGAGCACTGCCCCATCCCTGGTCTGCTGACAACGTTCTGCTGGAGCGACGGCGAGGCCCTGTCGTGGGCAGGCGTGCTCCCCGGCGGGAGCGGCCGGACCGTCGTGGGTCCGCACGGTCGGCTCGACCTCACCGGTCCCGGTTCCCTGCTGGACTCGAGCTCCAGATTCCACATGGGCTTCCGCAGCCCGTACGTCGTGTCCGGCGAGGTGGGCGGGGCCACGATCATGGGCACCCTCGACCAGCCGGGCACCCGCGGGTTCAGGGGGATCACTGCCGTGTCCCGCGAGCGCATGAAGGTCTGCCTCGTCCTTGAGGACGGGCGCACCTGGTGGCTGCGAGCCAAGGGGGCCAGCGGCCTGGGGGTCAGCCGCCCCGACGGCACCCCGACCGGCTGGCACAGCGGTGCTCGTACAGTCCACCTCGACGCCGGCGCAACACCGGTGGAGCACCTGGTCGCGCTGCTGCTGCTCACCTCGATCCGCCGGGACGAGCTCCTCGTCATCGGTACCCTCTGACGGTGACGCACTACACCGAGCAGCCGTCGACCCGCGGCACCACGGTGACGCTCGTGCTCTACGGGCTGTTCCTGATCTGGGTCTACGCCGAGGACGTCGTCAGCGGCACGTTCGAGCCCAGCAGCCTGGCCCTGGTCCCGGCGTTCGGCCTGGTGGCGCTGCCCTTCGCCGTGCTCCCCCTCAGCAAGCGCCGCTACCACGGCATCACGCTTACGGCCGACACGCTCCGTGTCGGCCGGGCGTCGCTCCCGGCGACCGGCCTGTCCCTGGTCGACGGCCCACCGCCGCCGGGGACCCCCCTGCTGGGCGGGGCCTACGGGGTGCCGATGGGCTACGACGTCGTCGTCGTCGAGGGGGCGGACAAGCGTCAGTGGCGCATCGCGACCCGGCGGCCGGCGGAGCTGAGCGCCGCTCTCGCCTGAGCCGACGGGTCAGGGCGCCGACCGGTCAAGGCCGGGTCACCAGGACGCCGCGCTCCTCGCACTCGGCGACCAGGACTGCCGACGCCTCGGGAACCGCAGCCCACAGCAGCGCCGAGACCACGCCCCCTCCCACGGTGGACAGGCGTCCCGCCCGCCCCCTGCGCACCAGCTCGAACGGGACGAGCGGTGACTCCCGCTCCGTCCGCGGTGTGAACCGCGTGACCAGGGCCGACACGACCCGGCTGACCCGGCGCAGCAGCCACGTCCGGCCCGGCACAGGGGGCAGGAACCTGCCCAGGCGGACCAGCTCCCGCTCCACGGCGTCCTCCTGCAGGACCTTGATCAACGAGGCGAGGTGGACCTCGACCAGGCGGTCCCAGGCCACGTCGTCGTCGTCCATCCCGACCCCGTCCGGGGACAGTCGTACGGCGCCGAAGCGGTTCAGCTGCCTGAGCAGTGCCTTCGCCGGCCGAGGGACGTCCCAGGCCCTGGCGACGAGGTCACCGACGGACACGCCCCAGGGCGCGACCAGCGGCCGCTCGGGCCCGGCGATGCGCTCCAGCGCGGCCTGGAGCCGCTGGAGGGCGACGGTGTCCCAGCCGGCGTCGTCGGCCAATTCGGCATCGGCCGCCTCGGCACCGACCGGCTCGGCACCTGACTCCGGGGTCAGGGGCACAGCCGCTCCACGGACCAGTGCTCGCCGTCCGGCTCGCGGACGTAGCGCAGGCGGTCGTGCAGGCGGTCGGGTCTGCCCTGCCAGAACTCGACCGACGTCGGGACCAGCCGAAGTCCGCCCCAGAAGTCCGGCACCGGAACGTCGTCGCCGAACCGGGCGGAGAGCTCGGCGTGGCGGTGCTCCAGCTCCGAGCGGTCGGCCACCACCTCGGACTGGCGGGACGCCCACGCCGCGATCCGGGCGGCCCGTGGACGGGAGCGGAAGTAGGTCTCGGTCTGCTCCCGGGAGACCTCCTCGACGGCGCCCTCGACGCTCACCTGGCGCTCGAGAGGGACCCAGGAGAACAGCAGGGCAGCACGACGGGTGCCGAGCGCCTCGCGGGCCTTGCGCGACCCCAGGTTGGTGAACACCACGAAACCGCGGGGGTCAACGGCCTTGCACAGGACGGTCCGAGCGCTCGGCACGCCGTCGGGGGAGGCCGTCGCGAGCACTGCCGCGTTGGGCTCGACCAGCCCCGAGGCACCGTCAAACCAGCGGTGGAACTGCTCAAGCCACGTGCTCGCGAGCTCGGTCTCGGCGAGGCCAACCGACGAGTAGTCGCGTCGCAGGCCGGCCAGGTCTTGTTCGCTCGCCACGCACCGGAAGGCTAGTCCTGCGGGGTGCCCGAAGTGCCCGCGAGCGGACACGGCAGGATGGTGGCGACAGAGGTAACCCCCTCGGAGTTGAGGAGCCGGACCATGGCTGACGAGACGCTTTTCAAGCCGGGCCTGGAGGGCGTCATCGCCTTCGAGTCCGAGATCGCCGAGCCCGACAAGGAGGGCAGCGCGCTCCGCTACAGGGGCGTCGACATCGAGGACCTGGTCGGCAAGGTCAGCTTCGGCAACGTCTGGGGCCTGCTGGTCGACGGCAAGTTCAACCCGGGCCTCCCGCCCGCCGAGCCGTTCCCGCTCCCGGTCCACTCCGGTGACATCCGGGTCGACGTCCAGTCGGCCATCGCGATGCTCGCGCCCGCCTGGGGCCTTCAGCAGATGCTGGACATCGACGTCGACCAGATCCGGGACGACCTCGCGCGCATCTCGGTCATGGCGCTGTCCTTCGTGGCCCAGGACGCCCGAGGCCAGGGCAAGGCAATGGTGCCGCAGCGCGAGGTCGACAAGGCCAGCACGATCGTCGAGCGGTTCATGATCCGCTGGCGCGGAGAGCCCGACCCGGCGCACACCAAGGCCGTCGACGCCTACTTCGTCTCTGCCGCCGAGCACGGGATGAACGCGTCCACCTTCACCGCCCGGGTCATCGCGTCCACGGGTGCCGATGCCGCCGCGTCGATCTCCGGCGCCATCGGCGCACTGTCCGGCCCGCTGCACGGTGGGGCGCCCAGCCGCGTGCTCACGATGCTCGACGACGTCGAGAAGAGCGGAGACGCGACGAAGTACGTCAAGGACCTGCTCGACCGCAAGGAGCGCCTCATGGGCTTCGGGCACCGGGTCTACCGCGCCGAGGACCCCCGCGCGCGCGTCCTGCGCCGCACGGCCCAGGAGCTCGGCTCTCACCGCTACGAGGTCGCCGACGCGCTCGAGAAGGCAGCCATCGAGGAGCTGACGGCCCGCTACCCCGACCGCCCGCTGCGCACCAACGTCGAGTTCTGGTCCGCCGTAGTCCTCGACTTCGCCGAGGTGCCGGCGCACATGTTCACCTCGATGTTCACCTGTGCCCGCACAGCCGGGTGGAGTGCCCACGTCCTCGAGCAGAAGAAGCTCAACAAGCTCATCCGCCCGTCGGCGAAGTACGTCGGTCCCGCTCCGCGCCCGGTGAGTGACGTCGAGAGCGGCTCACTCCCCGCCGACAACCAGGTCTGAGACTTCTCCTGGAGCTCTGCTGCCCCTAGCGTCGCAGTCATGCTCGAGCTCAAAGACGTGACCAAGATCTACGGGGCCCGACGCGCCGTCGACGGCGTGACCTTCCGGGTGCCCAAGGGGGCCTTGACCGGGTTCGTCGGCGCGAACGGCGCTGGGAAGACGACCACCATGCGCGTGGTGCTCGGCATCGTGGCGGCGGACAGCGGGACGGTCTGCTGGGAGGGCGTCCCGGTGGACGCCGCGGTGCGGCGCCGGATCGGCTACATGCCGGAGGAGCGCGGTCTCTACCCGCGCATGTCGGTCGCCGGCAGCTCGTCTACCTCGCTCGCTTGCACGGCGTCGAGGCGGCCGCCGCTTCCCGGCGCGGCGACGAGCTGCTCGAACGGCTCGACCTCGGCGAGCGCGCCGACGACCAGGTCGACGCCCTCTCGCTGGGCAACCAGCAGCGCGCCCAGATCGCGGCAGCCCTGGTCCACGACCCGGACCTGCTGCTGCTCGACGAGCCGTTCAGCGGCCTCGACCCCGTCGCGGTCGACCGCCTCACCGAACTGCTCCGCGAGCTGGCCGCAGCCGGCGTCCCCGTGCTGTTCTCCAGCCACCAGCTCGAGCTCGTCGAGCGGCTCTGCGACGAGGTGGTGATCCTGGCCGCGGGGCGGGTCGTGGCCGCGGGAGAGGTCGCCGCCCTGCGTCGTCAGCGCGGCGGGGGGCACCTGCGCCTGGTGGTGGGCGATGACGCCGGCTGGGTGCGCGACCTGCCCGGTGTGCGGGCCTCGACGTCGACGGACCTCGGGCGCTGCTCGACGCGGACGATCCGCAGGCCGTGCTCGCCGAGGCGGTGCGACGAGGACCCGTCCACGAGTTCGCGCCCGTGGCGCCCACTCTGTCCGAGCTCTACCGGGAGGTGCTCGCGTGAGCAGGGAGCGCACCGACTGGTCGGACGTACGCCTGGTCGCCGGTCGCGAGGTAGGCGAGAAACTCAGGAGCAAGGCCTTCCTGCTGTCCACGCTGTTCTTCCTGGCGATCGTGTCGGCCTCCATCGCGCTGCCCGCCCTCTTGTTCGACGACAGCCCGCCCACGTTCAGCGTTGCCGCCCTGGGCCCCCAGGCCGCGGCACTGGTGGAGAGCGCCCCGTCGGCGGAGGTGGAGCTCGAGGTCGTCCCGGCGGCAGACGTTCCCGAGAGCGAGAGCCTGCTGCGCACGGAGCAGATCGATGCCGCGATCGAAGTACGCGGCGATGCGCTCGTCGTCTCCGCGCTGCGCGAGGTCCCGCCCCAGCTGGTGGAGGTGCTCAGGTCCGCCGCCCAGGTCGCCGGCCTGCAGGCGGAGCTGGAGCGGCGCGGCGCGTCCCCCGAGCAGGTGCTGGACGTCCTCACCCCGGTCGAGGTCGAGGAGCGCCTGCTGGACGATCGCGGGCGGGACCCCGACGTCGTCCCGGTGCTCACCATCGCCTTCGCGCTGCTGTTCTTCTTCGTCGTCTACCAGTTCGGGTTCGTCATCGCACAGGGCGTCGTGACCGAAAAGGAGAGTCGCGTGGTCGAGCTGCTGGTGAGTGCCGTGCCGATCCGCACGCTGCTCTACGGCAAGGTCCTCGGCAACGGCGGTCTCGCGTTCGCCCAGATCGTGCTGCTGGTCCTCGTCGGCGTGGCCGGAGCTGCAGCCACCGGCGAGCAGGACCTGCTGTCCCTGCTGGCACGCAACGCCGGCTGGTTCGTCCTGTTCTTCGCACTCGGCTTTGCGGTGCTGTCCTGCCTGTGGGCCGCCGCAGGTGCCTTTGCGAGTCGCAACGAGGACCTGCAGAGCACGACCACACCGCTGCAGCTCCTGGTGATCGTGCCGTTCTTCGCGTCCAGCTACGTCCAGGAGGGGACCCTGCGGACGGTCCTGTCGTACCTGCCGTTCAGCTCGCCGATGGTGATGCCCGCTCGGCTGCTCGAGGGCGAGGCTGCGGCGTGGGAGGCGGGGCTGTCGTCCCTGGTGCTCCTCGGAACGGCCTGGCTCGCGGTCCGCATCGGTGAGCGCCTCTACCGCGCCTCGCTGCTGCGCACCCGCGGCAAGACGTCGCTCACCGACGCGTGGTCCGGACGGGTCCCTGCCGGCGTCTGAGCCTTCGCCGGGCGGCTCACCGGAGGCCCGCGCGCCGGTAGCATGTCCCCGGTGACGACCCCCCTCGAGATCCCCGCCGCGCTCCTGCCCGCAGACGGCCGCTTCGGCGCGGGCCCGTCGAAGGTGCGCCCGGCACAGCTCGACGCCCTCGCCGCGACCGGCCGGTCCTACCTCGGCACCTCGCACCGACAGGCCCCCGTGCGCGCCCAGGTCGGCCGCCTGCGCTCGGGGCTGGGCGAGCTGTTCTCGCTGCCGGAGGGCTACGAGGTCGTGCTCGGCAACGGCGGTGCCACGGAGTTCTGGGACATCGCCACCTTCGGCCTGATCGCCTCGAAGTCGCAGCACCTGAGCTTCGGTGAGTTCAGCTCGAAGTTCGCGACGGCCGCGGCCGCCGCGCCGTTCCTGGAGCAGCCCAGCGTCCACAAGAGCGAGCCGGGCACCCACCCGGTGGCCGTCGCCGAGGCCGGTGTGGACCTCTACGCCCTGACCCACAACGAGACCTCCACCGGCGTCATGATGCCGATCTCGCGGATCGAGGGCGCCGATGCCGGAGCGCTCGTCGCCGTCGACGCGACCAGCGGGGCGGGAGGCCTCCCCGTCGACATCGCGCAGACCGACGTCTACTACTTCTCGCCGCAGAAGTGCTTCGCCTCCGACGGGGGGCTGTGGATCGCGCTGATGTCCCCGGCGGCGCTCGAGCGCGTCGCCGCCATCTCGGCGACGGGACGCTGGGTGCCGGCGTCGTACGACCTGACCATCGCGATCGACAACAGCCGGCTCGACCAGACCTACAACACGCCTGCGCTCGCGACGCTGTTCCTCATGGCTGAGCAGGTCGACTGGATGAACGACCAGGGCGGGCTGGACTGGGCCGTCGGCCGCACGGCCGACTCGGCGTCACGGCTCTACACCTGGGCGGAGAAGAGCCCTGTGGCGCAGGCCTTCGTTGCCGACCCGGCCATGCGCTCGCAGGTGATCGGGACCATCGACTTCGAGCCGAGCGTCGACGCGGCCGCGGTGGCGAAGGCCCTGCGGGCCAACGGTGTCGTCGACACCGAGCCCTATCGCAAGCTGGGCCGCAACCAGCTCCGCGTCGCGATGTTCCCGGCGATCGACCCGTCCGACGTCGAGGCGCTGACCGCGTGCATCGACTACGTAGTGGAGCAGACCTCCTGAACGAGCCTCTGCCGCAGGCCTGGGTCCCGCGGGTGCTGAACCTCGCGCTCGCAGTCGTGATCCTGGCGCTCGTCGCACCCGTGGTCGCGAAGTTCGGCGGCAAGCCCGTCTACGTGCAGATCGCACTCGTCGGCACTGTCGTGCTCGTCCTTCCGCTCGTCCTCGCCTGCCTGGCATCCGCGGCAAGGCCCGGCTCGCTCGGGCGCTTCGCCCGACGTTTGCGCCGACGCTAGGCGGCTGTCACCCTGTTGCCACTTCGGTCGGGATCTTCATCGGTCGATGCCCTAGCACCACGACCGCATCGACGCCGAGGAGGAGCCGCATGGACAGCGATCGCGACGTCGATCTCCTGAGCCACTTCTGGGCGCTGCACGCGGCGCTGCTGAAGCGTGACGGGCTGGAGGCCCGCATGCGCACCGGTGCAGCCGACGAGGAGATGTTCGGCCGCAGCCTGGCCGCGGCCGAAGGGGTGCTCGCCGCGAGGTCCGGTCTGTGCCGCTACCTGATCTCGCAGGGCTGGACGCCGCCGGACACCACCGTTCGCGACCTCGTCTACGACGAGATCGTGCTGTCCGAGACCGACGGCGCTGTCCCCGGCTGAGCTAGCGTCCAGGTCGTGCTACCAGCTGAGTGGATGAGTGACGGGTGGATCGCGGTCGTGAAGCGCGACTGCCCCACGTGCCTGCTAGTGGAACCGGTGCTGCACGAGCTGGCAGCGGCTGGTGCCCTGACCGTCTACAGCCAGGATGATCCCGGCTTCCCGTCCGGGCTCCCGGTGGTGGACGACCGAGAGCTCGAGGTGAGCTGGCGGCTGCAGGTCGAGACGGTCCCCACCCTGCTGCGGGTCGAGGGCGGCGTCGAGGTGGAACGCACCGTCGGCTGGCTCCGCGAGTCGTGGGTGGCGCTGACTGGCGTCGCCGACCTGGGGCCCGGCCTGCCGGAGCACCGTCCGGGCTGCGGCTCGCGGTCGGTGGAGTGGGGCGTCGAGCAGGAGCTGGAGCGCCGTTACGGCGACCGCGTCCTGACCTCGCGGACGGTCGAGCTGGCCGACCTCGAGGACGAGGTGGAGGCGGCGTACGCCCGCGGCTGGTCCGACGGCCTGCCGGTCGTCCCGCCCACCGAGCAGCGGGTGCTCGCGATGCTGGCCGGAACAAGCCGACGAGCGACCGACGTGGTCGCCGTCGTACCGCCCGACCTCGCGCCGTGCACGGTCGAGAAGGTTGCCGTCAACGCGGTGCTCGCCGGGTGCCTGCCGGAGCACCTGCCCGTGGTCCTGGCCGCGGTCGAGGCGGCGTGCACCGACGGGTTCAACATGCACGGGGTGCTTGCCACGACCTTCCCGGCCGGGCCGGTGGTCGTCGTGAACGGCCCGATCCGCCGGGCGATCGGGATGAACAGCGGGGGCAACGCCCTCGGGCAGGGCAACCGGGCCAACGCCACCATCGGGCGCGCGCTGCAGCTGGTGGTGCGCAACGTCGGCGGCGGCCGGCCCGGTGAGGTCGACCGGGCGACGCAGGGACAGCCGGGAAAGTACTCGTACTGCTTCGCCGAGGCCGAGGAGGACTCGCCTTTCGAGCCGCTTGCGGTCAGCCGTGGCGTCGAGGGCTCGGCGCTGACGGTGTTCGCCGGCAGCGGTTCGTGGCCGGTGGTCGACCAGCTCTCCCGAACCCCCGAGTCGCTCGCGCGCAGCTTCGCCGCAGCGCTGCGGACCGTCGCCCACCCCAAGCTCGTGATCGGCATCGACGCGATGCTGGTCGTCAGCCCGGAGCACGGCCGGGTGCTCCGCGACGCCGGCTGGGACCGCACGCGGCTGCTCGCCGCACTCGAAGAGCTGCTCGCCCTCCCGGGTTCGGAGCTGGTACGCGGAGCCGGCGGCATGGCCGAGGGGTTACCGCCCGCTGCGCCGGGCCGCAGTGGCGCGGACGCCCTGATCCCGAAGTTCCGTCCCGGCGGCCTGCTCCTGGTGCATGCGGGCGGCACAGCCGGACTGTTCTCCACCGTCATCCCCGGCTGGGTCAGCGGACCCGGCGGCAGCGAGCCAACCACCGTCCCGATCGAAGGAGCCTGAGATGCGCGTGCTGCTGGACCCGACCTCCGAACGCGTACCGGCGACCCGAACGCTCACCGAGCGCCCGGCTTCGCTCGAGGGGCTCACCGTGGCCCTGCTCGACATCTCGAAGGCGCGGGGCAACGTGCTGCTCGACCGGCTCGAGCAGCGCCTGGTCGCCGACGGCATGACGGTCCGGCGCTATGCCAAGCCGACCTTCGCCAAGCCCGCCCCCGTCGACCTTCGCCACGAGATCGCCACGCACAGCGAGGTGGTCATCGAAGCCCTCGCCGATTGAGGCAGTTGCGCGTCGTGCAGTGTGCACGACATCGCCGACTTCGAGAGCCGCGGGCTCGTCGGGGTGTTCCTCGCCAGCGCCGAGTTCCAGGATGCCGCCGAGATGCAGTCACGGGCACTCGGTCTCGCCGTCCCGTACGTCCTCGTGCCGCACCCCATCCAGGACCGCACCGATCTGGAGATGGTTGCGCTGGCCGACGGGGCTTACGCCGCGGTGATCGCAGCCGTGACCCGCTGAGCAGTGCGTCGCCAGACCGGGCAGGATGGCCGCATGACGACGACTGCCGACAAGGCCACCGAGCTCGCCCGCCTGCATGCCGCCCCTCCGCTCCTGCTACTCGTCAACGTGTGGGACGTGATCAGCGCCAAGGTCGTCGCGGCCACCCCGGGGGTGACGGCCCTCGCCACGGCCAGCCACTCGATCGCTGCCTCCTACGGCTACCCCGACGGTGAGCAGATCCCGCGCGACCTGATGATCGAGGCCGTCGGCCGGATCGCCGCAGCGGTCGATGTCCCCGTCTCGGCCGACCTGGAGGCGGGCTACGGCGACGCCGGCGAGACGACCCGGCGGGCGATCGACGTCGGCATCGTCGGCTGCAACCTCGAGGACCAGCTCAAGCCCCTTGCTGAGGCGGTCGCCGCCGTCGAGGCCGTCGTCGCGGCAGGGTCCGCAGCCGGGGTGCCGTTCGTCCTCAATGCCCGCACCGACGCGTTCCTCAAGGGGGCCGACAAGGACCCGGAGGCCGTTCTCGCCGACGCCATCGAACGCGGTCGCGCCTACCTCGGCGCCGGCGCCACCACCTTCTTCGTCCCCGGCATGCTCGACGAGCCGACCGTCACCCGGCTGGTCGAGGCGCTCGGGCAGCAGAAGATCAACGTGATCGGGATCCCCGGCTCACTCCCCCTCGACGTCCTGCAGCGCCTCGGGGTGGCGCGGGTGTCGTACGGCCCGTGGAGCCAGAACGTCGCCCTCACCGCGCTGGCCGACCTCACCGCAGACGTCCTGGGCGGCGGCGGTCTGCCGGAGGGCACCCGCACGTTGAACTGAGCGCCGGGTCGCGGCCCAGCGGTTGAGGACCGGGCCAACCCGGTCACCGACCCCCGTGCGTCGAGTGTCCCGCGGCCCGTGGTGCCTCAGACGTCAAGCTCGTCGTCCTTCTTGCCTTCTCACGCAACACGCCCCGCGTCTCCTTGCCCGCCCAGATGACGAGCAGGTCCTCGACGGTCTGGATGCTGCGAGTCACGCGGTCGCGCCCGGCCCGTCGACGTTGACCACGACCGGTCCCGTGCCGCGGCGGACCAGCACCACCTCGGCGGTCTCGTCGGTCGGGTTGCTCTCGCGGTGCACTGTGTGGGCGGGCACGTGCACGAAGTCGCCCGGGTCGCCCTGCACCACGCCGCCCGCGGTCTCGACCCGGAAGACGCCGCGTAGGACGTAGGCGATGGTGTCGTGCCCGCCGTGGTGGTGCCAGCCGCTCGTGGCCCAGGGATCGGTGTGCACGACCCCCGACCACATGTCATCGAGGACGACGGCCTCGTGTCGGGTCATCCCTGGCGTCGACTGGCCGACCGTGAACGCATCGGCCGACACCTTGCGGACGGGCTGCTCCGGGCTCACCGGCAGGTCGGGCACCCCTCGACGCTACTGCGTGCAGGGTCCCCCCGGCCGTAGGGTCGACCCATGACCGATGCCCCCGGACCCTGGCTCGACGCGACGGCCCAGGCAGAGCTGGTGCGTACGCGCGCAGCCTCGCCGCTCGAGCTGGTGCAGGAGGCGGTCGAGCGGCTGAGGCGGGTCGACCCGCTGCTGTCAGCCGTGGTCCGCGACCGCTACGACGCCGCCCTCGACCAGGCCCGGGGCGACCTGCCCGACGGGCCGTTCCGCGGGGTGCCGATGCTGCTCAAGGACCTCGGAGCGCACGTCGCAGGGGAAGTGACCGCTGACGGCACGACCTTCCTCGAGGGCGTCCCGCGCCCGGTCGACAGCTTCGTGGCCCTGTCCTTCCGGGCCGCCGGCCTGGTGCCGCTCGGCCGCACCCGGGTGCCCGAGCTCGCGACGACCGTCACGACCGAGCCGACCGCCCTCGGCCCGACCCGCAACCCCTGGGACGTCGGCGTCACCGCGGGCGGGTCGAGCGGGGGGTCCGCTGCCGCCGTGGCCGCAGGCGCCGTCGCGGTCGCGTCGGCCAGCGACGGGGGCGGCTCCATCCGCATCCCGGCGAGCGCCTGCGGCCTGGTCGGGCTCAAGCCGAGCCGCGGGCGGATCAGCCAGGGACCGGAGGCCGGCGAGTCGTGGGCCGGCGCGACCGTGGACGGCGTCCTCACCCGCACGGTCCGCGACACCGCGGCGATGCTGGACGTGCTCGCCGGCCCGCGGCCCGGGGACCCCTACAGCGCGCCGGCACCGGCACAGCCGTTCGCCACGGAGGTGGGCTCCGACCCGGGCCCCCTGAGGATCGGCCTGCTCCGCGAGCCGCCGCAACACGACATCGAGGGCGACCCGGCGTGCGCCGAGGCGGTCGACCGCGCCGGGGACCTCCTGGCCTCGATGGATCACCGGGTCGACCTCGCCTGCCCGGACTCGCTCGGTGACGCCGACTTCTCCCGCCACTTCAACCGCACGGTAGGTGCCGACGTCGCGCTGGCCATCGCCGACGCCGGACGGCTGCTCGGTCGGGAGATCGCCCCCGAGGAGCTCGAGCCCCGCAACCAGTCCTACCTCGCGATGGGGCGCCGCACGACGGCCGTGGGTTACCTCGAGAGTCGTTCGTGGCTAGCGGATTTCACTCGGCGGATGGCCTCCTGGTGGGCGCCAGCCGGCGACGGGTTCGACCTCCTGGTGAGTCCGACGGTCAACGGTCCACCCCCCTCCCTCGGTGCGCTCGACGACGGTGACGCGGTACGTCGCTGGATGCCCTACACGGCGCAGTTCAACGTCAGCGGCCAGCCGGCCATCTCCCTGCCGCTCGGCACCCACGGCTCCGGTCTGCCGCTCAGCGTGCAGCTCGTCGCGGCGTACGGCCGGGAGGACCTGCTGCTACGGCTCGCTGCTCAGCTCGAGCTCGCTGCGCCGTGGGCTGACCGCCGGCCGACGGTCAGCGCCTGACGCCGGCTCACTCCGGACGGAACCTCGCCAGCGAAGCTCCCGCGCCGGTGTCGGCGAAGCTGACGACGACCCGGGTGCCGATCTCGAGCTGCGCCGGGTCGACGTCGACCACGTTGGTCATCAGGCGGAGGCCCTCATCGAGCTCGACGTAGGCGAGCACGTACGGTCCGGCCTCGGCGTAGGCACCCTCGCCCCGACGGTTGAGCGTCCAGGAGTAGACACTGCCGCGCCCGGGCGATTCGACCCAGGACACCGCCAGCGACCCGCAGCGCGGGCAGATGCCCCGCGGGTACCAGAAGACCTCGCTGCAGGCGTCGCACCGCGGGAGCAGGAGCCGACCCTCGGCGGTCGCCGCCCAGAAGGCCGCGGTCTCAGGGCTGATCGCCGGCGGCGGTGCGGGGAGCTCGTTCACTCGCCGTCCCTCCCGAGCAGCAGGGTGGCGCTGCCCATGCGCGTCGCCAGGGACCCACCGGTCCCGTGGGCGAGGGCGACCGCGCAGTCGGGCACCTGCACGGCGGGGTGCGCCTCCCCGCGCAGCTGACGGACCGCCTCGATCACCTTGGTGATCCCGCCGCGATTCGTCGGGTGGTTGTTGCACATCCCGCCGCCGTCGGTGTTGAAGGGCAGCCGGCCGTACGGCGCGACGAGGGCGCCGTCGAGGACGAACCGGCCACCCTCGCCCTTCGCACAGAAGCCGAGGTCCTCGATCGTCTCGATCACCGTGATGGTGAACGAGTCGTAGATGGAGGCGTAGTCGACGTCAGCGGGGGTGAGCCCGGCTTCGGCGAACGCACGTGGACCTGACCAGACCGCGCCGGTGTGCGTGAGGTCGATCCGCCCCCCGTCAGTGTGCTTGGTCGCTTCGCCGTGGCCCAGCACGGTGACGCACTGGCGCAGCAGGCTGCGGGCGACCTCTGGGCTCACGACGACGAGCGCACCGCCGCCGTCGGTGACGACGCAGCAGTCGAGCAGGTGCAGCGGATCAGAGACGAGTCGCGAGCCCACGACCTCCTCGACCGTCACCACCTTGCGCAGCAGGGCGTTCGGGTTGTGCTGGGCGTGCAGCGACGCTGCGACCTTCACCTCTGCGAGCTGTTCGCTGGTGGTGCCGAACTCGTGCATGTGTCGACGTGCGGCGAGGGCGTACATCGAGACCGTCGTCGGGCCGTACACCGTCTCGAACGACGCCTCCGGCGAACCCATCACCGAGGACGAGCGCAGCACCGGCTCCTGCCTGGGCCGGCCGGCGAGGGTGATCAGCGCGACCGAGCACTTGCCGGCGGCGATGGCGGCTGCCGCGTGACCGACGTGCGCGACGTAGGACGAGCCGCCCATCTCGGTCGAGTCCAGGTAGGACAGGCGCAGACCCAGGTGGTCGGCCATCGACAGGCCGCCGAAGCCGGGAGCATCACCGGCGCAGAAGTAGCCGTCGACGTCGGCCAGGGTCAGCCCTGCGTCGAGCAGCGCGCCGACTGCGACCTCGGCGTGGATCTGCGCTGTCGAGCGATCCGGGAGGATGCGTCCGGGGTGCTCGTAGGCACCAGCCAGAAGCGCCTTGCCGCCGATGCCCATCGCCCTGCCTTCCTTCGGGTGCTGCAGTTCTATCTCGACCTCGGTGGAGTCGTGACGACCGGGTCCTCCGACCCGGCGGTCACCGGTAGGTTCGCCGCCTGCCCGGACCGACGACGAGCGCGACGGCCCCCGCGAGGCGCTCGCTGCCATCCTCAGCGGGCCCGCCTGACCGAGCGGGGCAGCACGACAGACCGAACCGCTCGCACGAAGACCAACGGATGACTGGAGAGCACTGTGAACAAGTGGGGCTTCATCTACACCCTCGGCGACCCCGGCGGGGCGCCTCGGCGAGACGCTATCGGGACTGCGGCGTGTGAGCTGATCTGCATCGGCATCCCGAGCGTTGACGGCGCAGCGGCGGCCGTCCGATCCCTGGTGCAGGAGGGCGTCGAGCTCATCGAGCTGTGCGGGGCCTTCGAGGCGAAGGGACTTGCGGCGGTGGTGGCCGAGACGCAGAGCAGCGGCATCCCGGTCGGCGCCGTCTTCTACGGGGGTGACGCAGCGCCAGCGCTGCACCGGCTCTTCGGCTAGGCCTCGCCGCTGACCCTCTCCCCCTGACGGACGTGCACGTGGGGCCGGCGGCGTACGAGGTGCGGCTCGAGCCGCAGTGCCCGGAGCCGGACCATCACGGCGGCGGCGACCACCCCTGACAGCGCCGTGACGGCGCCCCCGAGGACGAGACTGCTCCGCGGGCCGAAGGCCTCGGCCAGCGCGCCGATCAGCGGCGCCCCGACCGGGGTCCCGCCGAGGAAGACCAGGATGTACAGAGCCATGACCCGACCGCGCACCTGCGGGTCGCTGCCCAGCTGCATGATCGAGTTGGCCGTCGTCGTGAAGGTCAGCACGGCCACGCCGGTCGGCACGAGCAGCAGCGCCATCACCTCGTAGTTCGGCGCGAGCCCGACCAGCACCTCGAGCAGCCCGAAGGCGAGCACCGCTGCGAACAGGGTCTGCTGACGCGGCGGCCCAGAGCGCCGCGCGCTGACCAGGGCCCCCAGCAGCGAGCCCAGGGCGAGCATCGAGGTGAGCAGACCGTAGGCACCGGCGCCGCGACCGAACACCTCCTTGACCACGAGAGCGAGGGTGATCTGGAAGTTCAGGCCGAACGTCCCGACCATGAAGACCAGGACGAGCGGCACCAGCAGGTCCGGACGCGAGCGGACGTACGCCAATCCCTCACGCAGCTGGCCCTTCCCGCGCACCACCCGCACTGACGGTTGGAGCTCTGAGCCCTGCATCGCGCGCAGCCCGGCCAGGACAGCCAGGTAGCTGAGCCCGTTGGCGAGGAAGACCCACCCGGTGCCGGCCGCAGCGATGGCGACCCCCGCGATGGCCGGACCCACGATGCGGGCGGCGTTGAAGGTCGCGCTGTTGAGGCTGACCGCGTTCGGCAGGTCCTCCGGCCCGACCATCTCGGCGACGAACGCCTGGCGCACGGGAGTGTCGACGGCAGAGGCGATCCCGAGCGCGAAGGCCAAGGCGAAGACGTGCCACAGCGCGACCGCACCGGTGAGGTCGAGCGCAGCCAGGACGAGTGCGAGCACCCCCATGGCGACCTGCGCGCCGATCAGCAGCCGGCGCTTGTCGTACCTGTCGGCGAGCACCCCTCCGTAGAGGCCGAAGAGCAGTACCGGCAGGAACTGCAGCGCGGTCGTGATCCCCAGCGCGACGCCGGAGTTGCCGGACAGCTCGAGCACCAGCCAGTCCTGGGCGACGCGCTGACCCCACGTGCCGGACAGCGAGATGACCTGGCCCCCGGCGAACAGCCGGTAGTTGCGGACCCGGAGGCTGCGGAACGTCGAGCGGCTGTCCGGGCTCACGAGGCCGGGCTCACGACGCCGCCAGCCGGTCCAGCACGACCGCCGCGCGGTGCAGGACCGCCCGTTCCTCGGGGTCGAGCGCGGCGAGCTGGCGGGCGAGCCAGGCCTCCCGGCGCCGGCGGTCCTCGCGGAGCAGGGTGGCGCCCGACCGGCTCACGGCCAGCAGCACCTGACGGCCGTCAGAGGGGTGCGCGCTGCGGGTCACCAGCCCCTCGGCCTCGAGCGAGGCGACGAGGCGGGTCATCGACGGCGGCTGCACCCGCTCCGCAGCGGCGAGCTCGCGCGGGGTCAGCGGGCCGGAGCGCTCGAGGGTCGCGAGCGCCGCCAGCTGGGAGAGGGTGAGCGAGGTGTCAGCGCGCTCGGCTCGCATGCGCCTCGCGAGCCGCATGACGCACAGGCGCAGTGCGCTGGCCAGCTCGCCATCGGACGAGGTGGGGCCGGAGGCGGTGAGGCCGGAGGAGGTGCGCACACCTCGTCCAAGTCGTTCGCATGGCTAACTATTTCCGTCAGCCGGTGAGGGCCCGCTCGATCGGGTCGATGGCGAAGTAGACGAGGAAGAGCACAGCGATCACCCACAGCAGCGGGCTCACGTCCCGGGCCTTGCCCTGCGAGCTCTTGAGCAGCGCGTAAGACACGAACCCGGCGCCGATCCCGTTGGTGATCGAGTAGGTGAACGGCATGAGCACGATGGTGAGGAACGCCGGGATCGCGATGGCGTAGTCGCTGAAGTCGATGTTGCGGATCTGGGTGAGCAGCAGGAACCCGACGATGACGAGCGCCGGAGAGGCGGCCTCGAACGGCACGATCGACACCAGCGGGGTGATTAACAGGGCGCCGAGGAACAGCACGCCGGTCACGACGCTCGCGAGGCCCGTACGCGCCCCGTCCCCGACCCCGGCGGCAGACTCGATGTAGGTGGTGGCCGACGAGGCGGAGGCGGCGCCACCCGCGACGGCTGCGAGCGAGTCGACGAGCAGCACGGCGTCAGCACCGGGCAGGCGGCCGTCCTCGTCGAGCAGGTCGGCCTCCTGGGCGACGCCGACGACGGTGCCCATCGTGTCGAAGAAGTCGGCCAGCATGAGGGTGAAGACCAGCAGCACCGCGGCGACGACGCCGACCTGGGCGAACCCGCCGAACAACGAGAAGTCGCCCAGAAGCGAGAGATCGGGCAGGTCGAACACCTGGCTCGGGAAAGCCGGCACGTTCAGAGCCCAGCCGGTCGGGTTCGACTTCCCGGGGGCGATGAACGACGGGCCGATGTCGAAGAGCGCCTCGACCGCGATGGCGAGCACCGTCGTCACGACGATGCCCAGCAGGATCGCCCCGCGGGTGCGACGGACGACCAGGACGGCCGTGAGCAGCAGGCCGATCACGAACACGACCGTGGGCCAGCCCTGCAGCTGACCGCTGGACCCGAGCTGGAGCGGCACGACAGTGCCTGCCGCGTCGGGGATCCGCCGCACGAACCCAGCGTCGACCAGGCCGATCAGAGCGATGAACAGCCCGATGCCGACGCTGATCGCCGTCTTCAGCTCCATCGGGATCGCATTGAAGATCGCGGTCCGCAGACCGATGAGGACCAGCAGCGCGATGACGAGCCCCTCGAGCACGACCAGGCCCATGGCGTCGGCCCAGCTCATCTTCGACGCCACCGAGAAGGTGACGAAGGCGTTGAGGCCGAGCCCGGTCGCGAGGGCGAAGGGGTAGCGCCCCACGACGCCCATCAGGATCGTCATGACGGCGGCCACCAGGCAGGTCACCGCAGCCACCTGCGGCACCCCGAGCACCCGCCCGTCCGCATCCGGGACGGTCCCGATGATCAGCGGGTTGAGCACGACGATGTACGCCATCGTGAAGAAGGTCGCCGTCCCGCCCCGCAGCTCCTGGCGCAGGCTCGACCCGCGCTCGCTGATCTTGAAGTAGCGGTCGAGTCCGCCTCGAGACTCAGCGGTCTGGGTGGTCTGCGGCGTCGTCATGCGCAGAGCGTGCCAGAGGGTGCGGCCCGGTCCGGGGAGGCGCCGCGAGGCGTAACCTGCGCGACATGTCCCCCCGCGCCGAACCGCCGGCGCCGCCGCCGCCGCCGCCGCCGCTCGAGTCCAACGATGCGCGCACGGTTCTCATCATCACGTCTGCGTGGGTGCTCGGCCTGGTCGTGCTGCTGGTCCTGGCCGTGACCGACGTGGCCGAGGTCCACGGCTGGTGGCTGGGCATGTGCGGCTACGGGATCGTCCTCGGGGCCTTCGGCTTCTGGCACCTGCGGCGCCGCAGGGGGGCTCCCGCGGGCGAGGAGCGTTGAGCAGCCCAACTGAATCAGGGACAGCCATGTCCGCGGAGCCGGCTGAGGGTCGGCCGTGGCGCGGGCTCTCCCCCCAGGAGCGGCGGGACGCCCGTCGCCGACGGTTGCTCGACGCCGCCCTCGAGCTGTTCGGGACCAAGGGCTACGCCGCGACGTCGCTGACCGCGCTGTGCGCCGCCGGCGGGGTGTCGCCCCGCCACTTCTACGAGCTCTACCCGGGGCGCGAGCAGCTGATCGCCGACCTCTACGACGAGCTGTGCGAGCAGATGCGCCTGCTCATCGCCGAGGCCCAGGGCGCCGCACCCCTGACGGCTGCGGACCGCGTCGTCGCCGGTCTTCGCGTAGCGATCGACTTCCAGACGGCAGACGCGCGACGCGCCCGCGTGCTGCAGCTCGAGGTCGTCGGCGTCAGCACCTGGCTGGAGGCACACCGGCACGACGTCATCGCCTCGTTCGGGCGGCGCACCCACGAGCAGTACCGACTGCTCGTGGCCGACGGCCAGGTCGTGGATGAGCCCTTCGAACAGGTGGCCATCGCCCTGGTCGGGGCGCTCAACGAGCTCGTGATCGGCTGGCTGCTCGCCGAGCCGCGCCCGCCGCGCGAGACCCTCCTGCCCATCGCCGAAGAGATCTTCGTGACTGTCTTCCAGGGGCGCGAGGTCGCGAGGCGCTGAGCTGAGCCCGCCGGCGGGAAACCGGAAAGACCCCTTGCCGAAGTTGCCTTTCGATGTCACCCTCGTCACATCCCGCCCGCCGCTCCGCCCCGGAGGCCTGCCTTGGCTCAGCTCAGCCCGATCCAGCGCCAGGTGCTGACCGCACTGGTCGACACCGCCGTGCCCGCCCTGCAGGTCGAGGACGACCCGACCGGCTTCTGGGCGACACCCGGTTCGGCGGTCGGCGCCGACGAGGCGCTGGCGCAGTTCCTCGCGACGCTGCCCGAGGCCGACCAGGTCGGAATCGCCCAGCTGCTCGACGGTCTCGCGATGCTGGGCTTCCAGCACCAGGGGCGCGGCGCGCGCGAGGCGATGCTCGGCACGGCGATGGCGCTCGCCCCCGAGGCGGCCGTTGCGCTGTCGACCCTGCGCGGCGCGTCCTGCATGCTCGCCCACTCACTCGTGGACGAGCAGGGGCACAACCCCTTCTGGGCGCAGTACGGCTACCCCGGCCCGGTGATCACCCCTCCCACCGACGAGCCCTCCATCACCCCGTACGTCCCGACCGACGGCGAGGTGCTCCAGGCCGACGTCGTCGTGGTCGGCTCCGGGGCGGGCGGCGGCACCATCGCGGGCGTCCTGGCCAGCCAGGGCAAGCGGGTCGTCGTCCTGGAGGCCGGCGGCGCCACGAGCGAGCGCGACTACCGGCAGCTCGAGATCGAGGCGAGCACCACGATGATGTACCGCAACGGCCTGTCGGTGAGCGCCGACGGCAACATCGGCCTGCTCGCCGGAGCCACCCTCGGCGGCGGCACCACGATCAACTGGCACAACTGCGTCAAGCCGAGCGCCGAGGTGCGCAGCGAGTGGGCGAGCGAGCACGGGCTGGCCGACGTGGACACCCCCGAGTTCGACCGCCACCTCGAGGCCGTCCTCGCCCGCATGGGCGCCAACGACCGGTGCTCAGACTTCAACGGCCCCCACCAGCGCATGGCGGAAGGCGCCGCGAAGCTCGGCTGGTCCGTGCACACGGCCGTGCGCAACGTCGACCCCGAGACCTACGACCCGGTCGCCGCGGGCTACACGCAGTTCGGCGACCCGAGCGGGAGCAAGAACGGCACGCTGAACACCTACCTGCGCGACGCCTACGACAACGGGGCCTCGATCCTCGCGAACACCCGGGCCGACCAGGTGTGCGTCGAGGACGACCGGGCAACCGGCGTCGCCGCGACCTGGACCGACCCGGAGACCGGCGCGACCCGCTCAGTGCAGGTGCGCGCCCCACAGGTCGTCGTCGCGTGCGGTGCGCTCGAGACCCCAGCGCTGCTGCTGCGCTCGGGCATCGGCGGCCCAGCCGTCGGCAAGAACCTCTACCTGCACCCGAGCGCCGGCATCTTCGGCGTCTACCCCGAGGACCAGCAGGCCTGGTGGGGACCGCCGCAGGCCGCCGTGATGGACGAGTTCCGCGACCTGGGCGACGGCTACGGACTGCTCGTCGAGGGTTCGCAGTACTACACCGGCGTGTTCGCCTTCCAGCTCTGCCGCCGCGACGGCAAGCAGGCCAAGGAGGCCATGAGCAAGCTCGGCCGGATGTCGGACTTCCTGTTCATCATCCGCGACCACACCGGTGGCGAGGTCACCATCGACGCGGCCGGTGAGGCCGTGCACACCTATGCCCTCACCGACGAGCGCGACGTCGCGACCTACCGCAAGGGCCTGCGCGTCATGGCCCAGCTGCACGAGGCGGCCGGCGCGGAGGAGCTGTGGTTCGGCACCACGCCCCGGGTCTGGAAGCGCGGGGAGGACATCGACGCCTGGGTCGACGAGCTGGACCAGATCCACATCGGCGCGGGCGGGCTGTTCATGGGCAGCGCCCACCAGATGGGCTCGGCCCGCATGGGCACCGACCCGGCCACCTCGGTCGCCCGGCCAACCGGCGAGCTGCACGACGTCGACGGCGTCTGGATCGGCGACACCAGCGCCTTCCCGACGCCGTCCGGCGCGAACCCGATGCTGACCTGCATGGCGCTCGCCCACCGCACCGCCGAGCACATCGGCGGCTCCCGCGACGAGACGCCCGCCGCCCAGAAGCCTGCCGCCGACCACGCCCTCGACACCGCCCCCTCGGCCTAGGAGACCTGACCACCCGTGGAGCACTCCCGCAGCACCATCTACGTCGACGGGGCTTTCATCCCCTCGACCGGCACCGGCACCCTGCCGGTGACCAACCCGTTCACCGAGCAGGTCCTCGGAACCGTCCCGGAGGGCACGGCCGAGGACGTCGACAAGGCCGTACGCGCCGCGGCTCGTGCTCTGCCCGGCTGGGCGGCGACCTCGCTGGATGACCGGGTCAAGGCCTGCACGGCGATCTCCGAGGGGCTTCAGGCCCGTGCCCAGGAGATCGCCCTCGCCGCCTCCACCGAGATGGGCGCCCCCTGGGAGCTCGCCGTCATGGTGCAGGCCGGCCTGCCGATCATCAGCTTCGCCTCGATGGCCGACCTCGTCGGCGAGGTCGAGTGGGAGCGCCGCTCGGGCAACTCCGTGCTGGTCCGCCAGCCGGTCGGCGTGGTCGGGGCGATCACGCCCTGGAACTACCCGCTGCACCAGATCGCCGCCAAGGTCGCTCCGGCTCTCGCGGCCGGCTGCACCGTGGTGGTCAAGCCCTCGGAGCTGGTCCCTGGTGTCGCCTACCTGCTGGCCGAGGTCATCGACGCCGTGGGGCTCCCGCCCGGCGTGTTCAACCTCGTGCCCGGCACCGGCCCGGTCGTCGGCGAGGCGATCGTCAAGCACGAGCTGGTCGACATGGTCTCGTTCACCGGCTCGACCCGCGCCGGCCGTCGCGTCGCGGAGCTCGCCGCCGCCGCCCCGAAGCGCACGTCGCTGGAGCTCGGCGGCAAGAGTGCCTCGGTGCTGCTCGACGACCTGTCGGCCGACGAGCTGGGCAACGCCATCGCCGGATCGCTCACCGGCTGCCTGATCAACTCGGGTCAGACCTGCAGCGCGCTCACCCGCCTGGTCGTCCCGCGTTCGCGACTGGCCGAGGTCGAAGGCCTGCTCGAGGTCTTCGCCCAGTTCGCCCCGGTCGGCGACCCCTTGCAGCCCGGCACCCAGCAGGGGCCGCTGGTCAGCAAGGTGCAGCAGGAGGGGGTGCGCGACTACATCCAGAAGGCCATCGACGAGGGGGCCAAGCTGGTCGCCGGCGGACCCGAGCAGCCCGAGGGCCAGCCGACCGGGTTCTTCGTCCAGCCGACCGTCCTGGTCGCTGAGGCCGGCTCGGTGATCGAGCAGGAGGAGGTCTTCGGGCCGGTGCTCACCGTCGTGCCCTACGACGGCGGCGACGACGAGGCGCTCGCCGTGGCGAACGGCACGCCGTACGGGCTGTCCGGCGCCGTCTGGGCCTCGGACCGCGACCGAGCGGTCGCCTTCGCCAAGCGCATGCGCACCGGCCAGGTGGGTGTCAACGGCGGGGCGTTCAACCCGACCGCCCCGTTCGGCGGCTTCGGGCAGAGCGGCTACGGCCGTGAACTCGGCCCGATGGGCATCGAGGAGTTCACCAACATCACGTCGCTGCAGCTGTAGTCGAGCCGGGCCAGGGTCAGGAGGCCTTGACCGAGAACGTCGCCAGCGCGTCAGCGACGACGTCGTCGCCCTGGACCACCTCGGCCTCGACGATCATCAGCCGCTTGCCGTGCTTTCGCACCCGGGCCCGGGCCTCGAGGCGCCCGGGCTGACCGTGCTCGAGGTAGGTGACGGTCAGCGACACGGTCACCGGGGAGTCACCCCCGGTCGACGACACCGCGGTCCCCATCGCGGCGTCGATCATCGTGGCGAGCACGCCGCCGTGCACCGTCCCGTGCTGGTTGAGGTGCTCGTCCCCCGCCTCGACGACGACCAGGCTGGTGCCGTCGTCCTGCGGCTCGACCTGCAGTGACACATGCTCGCGGAAGCCCATGCGGCCCGGTATGCCCCCGACCCGCTGCTGCAACACCGCCGCAGCGGGCACCGCCCGGACAGGACACCGCCGGAGCATCCGTCGCAGGACACCCGCCCCGTGACACCCTGCGGCGTGAGCATCCCCCGTCGAGCGGCCGCGGCATGCGGGATCGCCGGCCCGGTCGCCTTCGTCACCGGCTGGCTGGTGAACGGCCTGCGCATCGACGGCTACGACCCGCTGAGCGATGCGATCAGCCAGCTCGCCCGCGAAGGCGCACCGACCCGTACGACCATGACACTCGCCTTCATCGCCTTCGGTGTGCTCGTGCCGCTCTGGGCCGGGACCGTGGCGAAGGAGCTGGGTGCGCCGGCGCTACGGCCCGTGGTGATCACCGCTGGCCTCGCCACCCTGGCCGTCGCCGCGATCCCCCTGTCCCGCGATCCGGGCGGCACGCAGGACCTGCTCCACGGCGTCGTCGCAGGGATCGGCTACGTCGCGATGGCCCTGACGCCACTGGTCGCCGCCGCCGCGCTGCGCCGGTCCGGGCGCAGGCCTGCGGCTCTCGCGTCGCTCGCAGTCGGGGCCATCTCCGTCGCGGCGCTGGTCGCGACCCTGTTCGCCGACGGGAGCGGGGGCTTCCAACGGCTGGGGCTCACCGTGGTCGACGCCTGGCACGTCGCCGCCGGAGTGTGGGTGCTGCAGCGCGCAGCCGGCCGGACCTGAACCGGCCGGCCCTGAGCGGGCCGGACCTGAGCGGGCCGGACCTGAACCGGCCGGACCTGAGCGGGCCGGACCTGAGCCGGCCGACCCTGAACCGGCCCTGAACGAGAGTTCGCGGACAAGGACCCTCCAGCTTGTCGCCGCCGTCGGCCGCCTGGGCGTCACTCACCCGCACGCCCCCCGAGTCGCCCGCGAACCGGAGGGTCGTTGTCCGCCGGCGGACCGACGGGTGCCGAGCCCCACCTACGCTGGAGCGGGTGAGCACCGGACCTGGCGCGGGGATCGAGCCCGAGCGGCTCGCCACCGCACTGGCGGTCTTCCGCGAGCTCGACGCCCTGCCGGTCGACCATCCCGACGCGGTCGCCGTGCGCGAGGCCACCGGCCGGTTGTTCAAGCAGGTCAAGGAGCGTCGTCGCCGCGACCGCCGCGACGCCGAGCTGGCCCATGACAGCGCGGTGACGGCGGCGACCGCCACCGGAGCGCCCGGGCGCATCGACGACGAGACCCGCGGGCTACCGCTGGCGAGCGGCGCGACGACAGCCCTCGCGGGAACTCTGCGCAAGGCGCGGGCCTGCTACACGTGCAAGCAGCGCTACGTCGAGGTCGACGCGTTCTACCACCAGCTGTGTCCCCCGTGCGCCGCGCTGAACAGGGCACGCCGCGATGCGCGCACCGACCTCACGGGACGTCGAGCGCTGCTCACCGGCGGCCGCGCCAAGATCGGCATGCACATCGCGCTGCGCCTGCTGCGAGACGGGGCAGACACGACGATCACCACGCGCTTCCCGGCCGACGCCGTGCGCCGCTTCGCCTCGATGCCTGACAGCGCCGACTGGCTGCACCGGCTGCGGATCGTCGGCATCGACCTGCGTGACCCGGCCCAGGTGGTGTCGCTGGCGGACGCCGTCGCCGACCGGGGCCCGCTCGACATCCTCATCAACAACGCAGCGCAGACCGTGCGCCGGACACCTGGTGCCTACGGGCAGCTCATCGCCGCCGAGTCGGCGGCGCTCCCGGCCGGACCGCTCCCCGAGGTGGTCGACCTCGGCCACTCGCGCGACCTCCACCCGCCCGCGCTGAGCGCGCCCGAGTCGCCCAGTGCCGTCCCGGCGCACGCCCTCACCGCCCTCGCGCTGACCAGCGGCTCGGCCTCCCTGGACCGCGTCGCCGACCGGACCGCCATCGACGCCGGCGGGCTCGTGCCCGACCTCGACGACGTCAACAGCTGGACCCGCAGGGTCGAGCAGGTCGACGCGCTGGAGCTGCTCGAGGTCCAGCTGTGCAACGTGACAGCACCCTTCGTGCTGGTCAGCCGGCTCCGTCCCTCGATGGCCACCTCACAGGCCCGACGGACGTACGTCGTGAACGTCTCGGCGATGGAGGGTCAGTTCGGCCGGGGCTACAAGGGGCCGGGGCACCCGCACACCAACATGGCCAAGGCCGCGCTCAACATGCTCACCCGGACCAGCGCGCAGGAGATGCTCGAGTCCGACGGCATCCTCATGACGGCGGTGGACACCGGCTGGATCACCGACGAGCGCCCCCACCCCCTGAAGGCCCGGCTGCACGAGGAGGGCTTCTCAGCCCCGCTCGACCTGGTCGACGGGGCGGCGCGGGTCTACGACCCGATCGTGCGGGGCGAGCTCGGTGAGGACCTGTTCGGCTGCTTCCTCAAGGACTACGCGCCAGCTGCCTGGTAGCGCTGACAGGTCGTCAGTGCCCTCAAGCCGTAGCACGACTGCCTACCTGACAGCATCGACGGAACAGCCTCGCCGGAGTGCGGGTCGACCTGGCTACCACGGGATCTCCTGACGGAGTGGGTGCTGTCCCTGCAGCGTCCTACGCGGGCGCAGCGCGCGCGGTCAGGCGCGCCGCAGCCTGATCAGGACCGCCTCGTACGCCGTGCACATGACAGGTGTCAGGTCACCGTCACGAGTCCGGCACGTGGCCTCAGCTCCACGACCAAGCGAGAGCTACGACGCCGCGTAGGTCGCAGCCTGCTTGCGCACGACGTCGACGAGGTCACCGAGGGCCAGGTTCACGTCACCGTTGTGCAGGCCCCACCGCGGCCCGAGCGGCCCGTCAGCTACCGGGAGCTTCGAGCCGGGCACCGCCGCGACCTGGAGGAAGGAGGCACCGCCCTCGCTGCGGCACTCCCCCTTGAGCTGGCTGGGGAAGGCAGCGAAGCCGGTGGTCAGCCCGGGCACAGCCGTCGCGGACGGCGCACCCGGGGACAGCTTGTCCGACGGCAGGTACGGGTGCAGCGTCCCGTCGCCTCCGGCGATCTTCGTCGGGTCGACGCAGACCACCTCACGCCCGGCCTCCTTGGCCCGACCGAAGTAGGAGTCGGCGGGAGGGGGCGCGATGAACGAGCTGTAGGCGACGACGCAACCCGCCTGGCCGGCGGTCCGGCAGGCGGGGACCTCGGTGAAGCTGCCCCCGACGTCCTTGCCTGCGGCCACCGTGACGTCACCGCCGAGCAGCAGCGCAGAGACGAGCCGCTCCCGGGTTCCCGGGTCCTTCTCGATGTTCTTGGCCAGCAGGGCAGTCAGCGTCCGCGCGCCCTGTGAGTGCCCGATCAGCACGACACCTCGACCGTCGTTGTCGTTCGCGAGGTACTCCTTCCACGCGGTCTGCACGTCGCGCTCGGCGATGCCCCGCGCGTTCGTGTCCTCGTAGCGGCCCTGGAAGATCGCGGACGTGGTGATCTGCCGGTAGACCGGCGCGAACACCCGGCACTCGCTGCTGAACCGGGCTGCCTGGGCCCGGGCGGTCGCGACGATGTCGGCGTCGACCGCCATGGGCGCGTTGAGGGCGACGGCCTTCGACACGGTCGGGTAGACGTAGAAGCAGTCGATCTTGGGATCGGCGGCCGGCGTGAACGGCTCGACCGTGCCCTTGCCGTCCACGAGCGTGGCGTCGAGCCCACCCTCGCAGGGGTTTGCGGGCAGACCGGGGCGGCAGAGCCACAAGGTCGTGGACCCGCCCGCGGCCGCAGCCTTCGACGCTGCGGGCGCGACCGGGGCGGCGGCAGCGTCAGCTGCAGGTGCGGCGGGATCGTCGGCCGAGCAGGCGACGACGGTCAGCAACATGGCCGCGACAGCGGCTCGACGGAGGATCACTTGCGCAGCCAAGCATCCCGGGACCGGCCTGGCAGCCAAACCCGCAGCCTCACCCTTTCGGGAAGGTCGGGTAGCACTACTCATGCCCGAGCCGAGGCGCGTCGGCAGAGTGGAGCCATGACCACGAGCCCCCTCCCGCCCCGCAACACCTCCGCCTTCTTCGCCCAGGCTGCCATCAGCTTCGGCGTCGCCGCGATCGCGGTCGGCGTCGGCATCACCTACCTGCCTGTCGACCGCTGGATCCGCGGCTTCCTCGCCGTCGGCGCCCTGTTCCTCGTCAGCTCGGCGTTCACCCTCGCCAAGTGCGTCCGGGACCAGCAGGAGTACGCCATGGTCAGCCGCGCCGAGCAGGCCCGGATGGAGAAGTTCCTGTCCGAGCACGAGCTGTACGCCCCGCCGAACGTGCACTGATCCCGGCGTCGGAAGGGCTGCCACTGCTGCTGCCGAACAGCGGTACGGCACGCTCGTGGGATGACGGTGCTGGCGCAACTTCTCGTCCAAGGCACGACGATCGCCCTGCGGCGAGCCACTGCTGAGGACGTCCCCTCGATCGTGGACCTGTTGGCAGCGGACCAACTCGGTGCAACCCGTGACGGCGTCACCACCGATGAGGATCTGCAGCCGTACCTGCACGCGTTCGGTGTCATCGACACAGACCCGGCGCACCTGCTGCTCGTCGCCACCGAGACCAGGCGCGCCGTCGCGACTGCGCCCTCGTGCAGCTGACCACCGACAAGTCCCGAGCAGACGCGCACCGCTTCTACGAGCGTCTCGGTTTCGACGCCTCGCACGAGGGGCTCAAGCTCAAGCTGCTCCCCTGACCGAGGTGACCGGCACGTGACCACCACCGCCGGCCCGCCCGCGCGACCGGGCCTCCCCCTCACCCCGCGGGGCTGCCGATGACGGCGGCGAGGCCGTCGAGCACGCGCTGCAGTCCGAAGCGGTAGGCGTGCTGCGGATCGTGGGCGCTGCCGTGGGCTGCTCCGGCGGCGCTGCCGACGCGTACGGCGAGCGGGTAGGTGTCCGAGTCGAGGACCTGGCTCAGAAGCGGGGCGTTGGCCTCCCACCACTGCCCGTCGCTCATCGCGCTGTCGACCTGTGCGGCGCGGGCATCGACGGCCGCCCGGGCGTTGGCCTGCACGAAGCTCAGCAGGTAGGTCAGGGCGTCGTCCATCTCCACGTCGCTCAGCCCCACGCCCTCGAACGCGGCGAGCTCATGCTCGTACTTGGCCATCAGCCCTGGGCCGAGTGGCGGGCGCAGGGTCGACACAGCGCTGGCCCAGGGGTGGGCGAGGAAGAGCCCTCGGTTCTCGTCAGCGATCGCGGTGAGCCGTTCGCGCCAGGGCCGCCCGGTGGTGTCGGTGAGGGGCATCCGCCGGTAGGCAGCGTCCAGCATCAGGTCGACGAGCTCGGCCTTGCCTGGCACGTAGGTGTAGAGGGTCATGGCTGACACCCCCAGCTGCTGGGCGACCGCGCGCATGCTCACCGAGCCGAGCCCCTCGCTGTCCGCCAGCACCGTGGCAGCGTCGACGACAGCCTCGACGCGCAAGCGGCGTCCCGGTCCTCGACGGGGGGCGGGCGCCGAACCCCAGAGCAGGGCCAGCGTGCGGGCGGGATTGCCGGCGCTGGTCCGCTGGGAGGGCATGGGAACATCTTCGCCCGCCCGTACGTCTTACGGTGTACGAAGTTGTCCGTCGACAGAGAGCAGCCTCATGATGATCACCGCCACCGCCGTATCGCTGAACGTCGACGACGTCCCGGCCTCGAGCGCGTTCCTCACCGACCACTTCGGCTTCGACCAGCAGATGGCCGCAGACGGCTTCGCCTCTCTCGCGAGGCAGGACAGCGGGGCGAACGTCATCTTCCTGCGCCGGGGTCTGACGACGCTGCCCGCGGACCAGCGCGACGACCACGTCCAGGGGCTGATCCTGGCCTTCACCGTCGACGACCTCGAAGGGGAGCTGGCCCGGCTGCAGTCCGAGGGCGTGACCATCACGATGCCCCTGACCGTCGAGGAGTGGGGCGAGCGCGCCTTCCAGGTCCGCGATCCCAACGGGGTGATCGTGCAGCTCGTCGACTGGAACGGCCCCACGGCCGACTGAGCGACCATGGGTCGCGACCGGGCTGAAGGTCGTGCTGCGCCGGACCGGAACTCAGACCGGGTCGAGGTCGGCGTCCGCGTCGCCGTCGGCGCCCTGCAGGGCAGCCAGCAGCTCGTGCCTGCGCTCCCATGCACCGAGCCGCCAGGCCAAGGCGCGAGCGGCGCCTTCGAACCCGCACACGTGGTCGACGCCACCGACCAGGACCCAGTCGACCTCGACCGGGTTGCCGCCGGCGTCGTCGGCGGTGAGCTGGTCGTGCCATCGCAGCAGGCCCGGGGCACCGGGCCAGACGTCGGTCCACGGCACGACACCGTCTTTCGGAAGCTCGACCAACGGCACGATCTCGGACGCGAGTGCGAGGTCGAGGGCATGGGCGAACCTGCCGGCCGAGGCCAACGGCACCGGGACTACGGCGTACGGCGCGACCCGTGCCAGCAGGTCCGGGCGGTCGACGACGACAGCGTCCTCGGCCGGGACCACCTGCAACGTCCCGTCGAGCACCGCGCGGACCCGGCTCGGCGGGTCCAGCTCCACCTCGAGCCCGGCCACGGCGGCGTGGATCGACCTGAGCCGGTCCCTCGCTACCAACCGCGCTGGATCGGCGAGCCGCTCCAGCACGTCGTCCGGCTCCTCGAGCAACAGCTCTGCCAGGGAGGTCCTGGCACCGAGCACCCGGGCGCGGTCGGGGTCACCTGGCGCCTCGTCGTAGAGGCCCTCGAGCAAGGGGTCGCTGTCCGGGACCCGGAGACTGCGGGGGCGCCGCCGGTCGAGCACGGGCGCACCTGCGAGCCACCAGCGGACGTACGGCAGCCCCAAGAACCCTGCTGCGTCGAGGATCTCAAGCGCGGTCGGCCAGGCATCGTCACGCACGAGGTCGAGGTCGCGGACGACGACTCCCGGTTCGTCACCCGGCTCCAGGGAGGCGAGCCAGTCGTCGAGGCCGTCCACGTCCTCGACGCCGTTCTCGACCCGCGCGCTCGCGAAGCCGCGAAGCGCCCCCACCGCGGCCAGCACGTCGTCGTGAGCGAAACCCGCTCGTACGACGCCGAACCCGGCGTCCGTGTCGACGACCCGGGCCAGCGGCCCCCCGGGCAGCAGCAGTTCCCCCGCGGGGCGCCACCCGCCCTCGGCGTCGGGCAGCGGGAGGGAGGACAACCAGGAGACGTCCCCGGGGCGCAGGTCGGCCGCACCCACGAGCGCGATGACGGCGGCGACGATCGGCTCGGGGTCCTCCTCGTCGTTCGCCGCCTCGACGGCGGCGCGCACCCGTGGGTCCTCGAGCAGGTCCCTCGGATGAGCCTCGACCGCGCCGAGGCGCAGCAGCAGGGGCGAGGCGGCGTCGGGATGGACAACGCGCAGTCCGAGCGGCGTCAGGTCGACGACGGCGTCGGTCAGCAGCAGCCCGCGTGGTCCGGGGGCCATCCGGCCGCCGGCGAGCGGCACCGGCAGAGCGCCCAGCGCGTCGCGGTCCGGCGGCAGGGCGGCGTAGAGCCGGCCCCACCAGGCCGGCGGTCGGGTCGTGCCCTGCAGGACCTCCGTCAGGGCGGCGAGGTCGATCCGCCGCACCCCCAGGGTCCGCAGCGGCGTGGCCCACCGGCTCCCGCTCCACGCGGCGGGGAGGAGCCCGTCGAGCACCTCCGCGAGCAGCTCGACCAGGTCGTCGGACGCGCCGTCGAGCACGACCGCATCGACCGGTCTGCGATCACCCGCGAGCACCGGGGCGGTGCGCAGGCGCACCAGCAGAGCCGCGGCCAGTCGCGCGTCCAGCTCGCCGGCGCCGAGCGGACCCGGCACGAACGTCAAGCGCGACGGGTCGTCGGCAAGCCGGGGCAGCAGCTCCACCATCACGTCCGCCGCGGCGTCGAGGACGGCGTCGGCCAGGGCTCCTGGGGCCACCCGCCGCCGGTCGGGGCCGAGCGGCAGGGACGCAGCCAGGAGCGCCGGCGAGGACAGCGGGTCGTCTGTCGGGGTCGGCGCCCGGAACACCTGAGCCGGCAGGGCTTGCGGCACGCCGGAGACGTCGACCGGGACCGCCCAGGCGACCTGCCACCGGGTCTGTGCGCGCTCCTCGACGGGGCGGTCCTGGAGCAACCGCGGGTCCAGCTCACCCGCGCTGCGGGCGACCCGCCAGCGCACACCGTCGAGCAGCAGGTCGTCGCCGTCCTGGACGGCTTCGAGCCGCCGCTCGCGGAGCCCGAGGTCGCCCAGGATCGTCAGCGTCGTGAGCCCCGGCAGGACGATCAGCAGCGAGGGATCGAGGGCGGCCAGCTGCTCGCGGACGGCGTCGACCGCCTCGGCGTGCAGCAGGACCCTGACCTCGGTGTCGTACCCCTGCGGCGGCACGGCGTCGGCGGCGAACGGCAACCGCAGTAGCGGGACGTGGGCGTCCCGCGCCTCGAGCTCGGCCGTCAGCGCGGGCATCGCTCGTACGGCCTGCAGGGTGTCAGCCCGCGAGAACCGCACAGCGCCGGTGCGGGAGGCGACGACGACCTCGTCCGCCACGGCGGCGACGGCCGCGAAGCCGACTCCGAAGCGACCGACCGTGCGCCCGCTGCGCTTGGCGGAGGCTCGCAGCGAGGCAAGCGCGCGTACGCCCTCGGCCTCGAGCGGGGTCCCGGTGTTGGCGGCGGACAGCGCGTTGCCGTCGAGGCGGAGCGCGAGCCGGCCGCCGGAACCGGCTGCGTCCGAGGCGTTCTGGGCCAGCTCGACGAGCATCCGGTCGCGGTAGCCGCCGCGGGCCAGGTCGTCCTCGGCGTTGGCGTCCTCGCGGAACCGGTCGGGTGACGCCGCCCACGAGGCGAGCACCGCCGCGCGCAGGGCCGCGGTGCCGAACGGGTCGGGTCCAGACGGGGTCGGGCTCAGGGGGCGTCGGCCTCGGCGAGGACGACCGGCTCGGGCTCGACAGCCGCAGGCCCGGGCTGGTCGGTGGTGGCCTCCAGCTCGACCTCCACCAGCACCTCGGACCGGTCGACGACCTCGAACTCGTCGTCCTCGACGGCCATCCCGGCGTAGGTCGACTCGACCGCCTCGACGACGGTCTCGCTGTGTGCGCCGCACCCGTGGGTGAGGGCGACGACCCGACCGTCGTCGGGTGCCGCACCGTTGGCGCAGGCGCCAAACACCCGACCGAGAGCACCGGCCAGCGGAGTGAGGAAACCGCAGTCGGCGCACCGGCCGGGGGCGGCCTTGGCCATAGGGGTGTCCGGGCCGGCCAGCCCGTCGTACCAGCGCTCAGCCGCGTCAGCGCGCCCGTCCACGGACAGCACCCGCGGCCGGCCGAGCCCGAGCTCGCGGTGCAGGTCGAACAGGAGCGGCTCGGCATCGACGTCGGCGTAGGCCGGGACCAGTCGCGGATCGTCGCTCGGCGGGGGCAGCAGGTCACCCGGGCTCAGGTCGGCGGGCTGGACCCGCTCGCTCCACGGCACCCAGGCCGGGGCGAGGAGGGCGCCGCTGCCGGGGAGCAGCACGACGTCGTCGACGGTGACCTGGTCGACACCGTCGGCGCGCGCCACCGTGACCGCCCAGCGCCAGCCGACGTAAGCCGGTTCGGTGGTCGCGAACGAGTGCGTGACCACCCGCTCGTCGTCGGCCTCGACGCCCAGGTGCTCACCGACAGCGGGCCCGGCGACCTCGACGGCCGCTGCGCGGGCCAGGTCGACGGCAGCGGCGCACAGCGAGTCCGCCTGCACGTCGCCCTGGAACTCGGCGGGAGCGGTCTCGGCGATGGGGTCCTCCTTGACGACGAGTACGGGGACGGCAGGTCGTGGACTGGTGTCGCCTGGGCTGGGCTCGCTCGGGCTGGCGGGACCTGAACTGGACGGCTCACCGGTCTCGAGGGCCGGTTCCCCGGTCTCGTCGCGCGGACCTGCAAGCGCGCCGGATACCTTCTTACCGACACCTCTCAGCATGCGTCTCACCCCTGGCACCTGAACAGTCTCCCACCTGGGCGGCTCGACCGGATCGGGGACCGCTCGCGCAGCACCGTCCGCCCCCTGCACCGAACAGATCTGGAGCCCCGATGATCCCCCGTCGACGCCTGCTCGCGACCGCGTCCGCGGCCTTCGCGGCTGCGGCGCTGACCGCTTGCGAGAAGCCCGCCCCGATCGTCACCGTCGTCAACGCCGGGCGCAGCGTCTACAGCGAGGCCAACACCTACTGCTTCGAGGAGCAGTCGTTCGAAGCGGGGAACTGCGCCCAGCGCGTGTCGGGCGAGACCGAGCTCGCCGTGGTCAGCGGCGAGCCGGTCGGGGTCGACGTCGGCGAAGAGCTGGTCGAGGGCACGTGGTTCATCGAGCTCTCGGACCCGAGCGCCCCCGAGGGCCAGGCGCAGCCCCAGCAGTCGCAGCCCCAGACGGGTCACTACTTCAGGTTCACCGCTCCGAGCCTGCCCGAGGGCGGCTCGCTGCTGCTCACCGTGCGCTCGCTCGAGCAGGGGCGTCCCTCCGGCGAGTGGGCCTTCCGGCTGGTCCCGCGCTAGAGACGAGCGGCCCGGCTATCCCTCGAGCTCTGAGGCGATGGCCCGCATGATCTGACCGACCCGCTTTCCGGTGTCGCGGTCGGGGTGCTTGCCCCGGCGCAGCGACGGCTGGACCTTGGCCTCGAGCAGCTTGATCATGTCCTCGACCATGCTCTGCAGGTCGTCGGGCGAGCGACGGGCGGCCGCGAGGGTCGGGGGTGCATCGAGGACGGTCAGTGCCAGGGCCTGCTCACCGCGCTGCCCGGCGGCCACGCCGAACTCGACCCGGGAGCCGGCCTTGAGCTCCTCGACCCCTGACGGCAGGGCCGACTTCGGGACGAAGACGTCGCCGCCGTCGTCGCGTGACACGAAGCCGAAGCCCTTGTCCTTGTCGTAGAACTTGACCTTGCCGGTGGGCACGGGAACCTCGTCTGCGTCGCTGGTGGTGGTCGCTGGTCTTGCTTGCGCGGTCGGGCCAGGCTAGCCCGATCGGCCTAGGATCAGCACGTGCGTTCCCATGAGCGGTCGAGCGCACGCCACGCCGCCCCCGAGCTCCCCCAGCCCGGGGAGCGCCTGGTCCGGGCCGGCGCCGTCGTGTTCGGCCTCGGCGTGCTGGGTGTCCTCGCCGTCCTCGTCCCGTTCCTGCTGGGCCGCGACGACGCGCCGCTCTGGACGACGCTCGCGGCCTCCCTCCTGCCGGTCGGGCTGGGGATCGCGCTCATCGGGCTCCTGCGTGGAGCCCGCTCACGGCGGTGAGTGGATCGACCAGCGTTCGCGTGGGGGGGGGCTACTCTGCGTGAGTGCCGGAGGCCCTTGCTCGTTGACTACGACTCGGTCACGGGTGCCGTCGGTTCGGTGACCGCGGTCGCGGCCACGCTCGGCGGGGCCCCTGGCGGAGCGGCCTTGCGTACGGTCGAGATGTCGCTCGCCGGCGGGCTGCTCGCTGCGGCGGCAGGCCACGAGGCCGCGGAGTGGAAGCGCGAGATGTCCGGTCTGATCGACAGCTTGGAGCGCTACACCAGCGCGTGAGAGATGTCCGTCGCTGAGATCCGCCGGATCGACGCGACGAGCGGTCCATGAGGCTCACGGTCCCCGTTCTGCGCACGTGGAGGCCCGAGTCGCTCCCTCGGGCGGCAGCTGACCTCGACGCAACAGGAACTCTGCTCGACGATCTCGAGCGCAGCATCCAGCGAGCGGTCGGCGCCATGGTGTGGGAGGGCGCTGCCGCCGACTCCGCCCGCGCCGCGGCGCAGGATCTGGTGCTCGGTCTGCGCGAGCTCCGCGAGTCCTACTCGATGCAGGCGGAGGTGGTGCGTCGCGCGGCGTCCGGGATCGAACTCGCCCAGGAGCTGTTGTCCGACGCCCAGCGTCTGGCCTCCGCGCACGGGCTGGTCCTGTTGCCCGATGGCGAGGTCACGCCTCCTCGGGCGGTGCTGAGCGCGACAGACCTCCCGCCGACGAAAGCCTGCGCATCGCGGACCAGCTGGATGCCGCGAAAGACGCTCAGGCAAGGTCGCGGGCGCTGGCGCGCCAAGCCCTGATGGCCGCCGAGGAAGCCGACCGCGACGGCGCGCGCGCCCTGGAGCAGGGCGACAGCGTCGGAGCGCTGCTCGCCCGGATCGCACCTGACGTCAGCGGCTTGCTGTCGTGGACCTCACCCCTCAGCGCCCAGGCGACGGCGCTGCGTGCCTCGCTGCTCGACGCCGTCGATGGTCGCGACCTCCCCCAGCGCGGCAGCGACCCGCACGACGTCAGCGCATGGTGGGCCTCCCTCCCCGGCAGCCGCCAGCAGGCCCTGCTCGCCTCGTCACCCGGACTGCTCGGCGGGCTCGACGGCTTGCCCGCCAAGACCCGTGATGCGGCCAACCGGTCGATGCTCGTCACGGAGCGCGCCCGGATCGAGGCTGAGATCGCCCGCTTGTCCTCGGCGACGTCACGTGCGCACGTCCCCACGGTGCTCTCCCTGTTCGCCGGCAACGATGTCCGGGATGCGGGCCTCGCCCACCTCCGGGACAAGCTCATCGCCCTCGACAAGATCGAAACGGTTCTCGCTCGTGGTGGACGTCAGCTGCTCCTGCTGGACCTCTCGGGCGAGCAGGCGATGGCGTCCGTGGCAGTGGGCGACGTCGACACCGCCGGGCACGTCGCCGTGTTCACGCCGGGTCTGGCCACCACGATCCAAGGCAACCTCGCGGGCACGGACTCGCGGATGCAAGCGCTCCAGGTCCTCAGCGACGATCTTGCGGCATCGCGTGGCACGGGGACGACGGCGACCGTCTTTCTGGCTCGGCTACCAGGCCCCGCAGCACGAGGACTTTTTTCGAAACGATCGCCGAGTGACCGGAGACGGCGCGGCCCGCCAGGGGGCCGTGAGTCTCGCCAGCTTCTACGACGGGCTGGACGCCAGCCGAACCACCCCGCCGCACGTCGTCGCGCTCGGTCATTCCTACGGCTCGCTCACCGCCGCCCTGGCCCTCCAGCGCGGGACGGGTGTTGACGACGCCGTGGTCTTCGGCTCTCCGGGGCTCGGCACGTCTGACATCGCTGACCTGGGTCTCCGCCCGGGGCGGGTCTACGTCATCGAAGGTCGCAACGACCCCGTCGCGGACCTCGCAGCGTTCGGACCTGATCCGAACCAGCTCGACGACGTGGTCACGCTGTCGAGCAAGGAGAGCCTCGTGGACGGGGTGCACCGCATCGAGTCCACCGGCCACAGCACCTACCTGGACTTCGCGACCGACACGGCGCCTGGCACGACGAGTCAGTACGGGATCGCCGCCGTGGTCGCCGGCGTCCCAGAGCTGGCCTCCCGCGACAACGGTCGAGGCGTTGGTGACGTGCTTCAGCGACCCGTGCCGGCGGCCCTTCAGTGAGCAGGCGGGGCGGAGCCGCCGTGGGCCTTGCCCTCTGCGCAGCGTTGATCAGCTCGTGCACGACAGGTGGCGGAGGTGGCCGGGATCCGGTGCAGCAGCAAGAGCAGCAGGACGCCGAGCTGGCGAAGCGCCCCTCAGTCGAAGCGCAGGTCGCTCGGCTCACTGAGGCCCGAGACGCGGTCCGGGACCGGCTCACCGCCGACCTCGGACTCACCCAGTGGAGCGACAGGGGCAATGCCGGCTCGTCGGGATGCGCCAGCTTCCCTGAGAGCAGAGGTGACGAGAGCAACCTGGCCACGATGCTGCTCACCGGGGGCGTCCCCGACGCCCAGTGGCGCGAGGCCGCGAGCATCGTCCAGCAGGCGACCGAGGGCTACGGCTTCGGCCCGCTTCAGACCGTCGCCGATCAGCCCGGTGTGCACGAGATCTACGTCGTCGGCGACTACGGGGCGGTGATGCGCTTCGGGACGAGCGTGAACGCGACCCTCGGGGTCCGGACCGGCTGCCACCTCAAGGCCGCTCTGTTGCCGGCCCCCGGCGGGTGACCGGCACGGGTCAGACCGCGCGGTTCATCGACCCCGAGCGGAACGGCTGAGCGGTCACGACCGAGAACCCCTGCTGTCGTACGACGTCGAGCCCGGTCTGGTCGAGCCGATCCAGGGCCGCGGGGTCCAGCTCGACGCGGGCCGCCCCGTCGCCCAGGTCGCGCACTCGAAGGTCGAGGACCTCGCCGAGGTGCGCGCGCAGGGCTCGTTCGGCCCGGTCGACGCGGGCGAGGCCCGCCGTCGTGACCTGCAGGCCGTACGCGATCCGACTCGCGAGGCAGGCCAGCGCCGGCTTGTCAGCGGTCACGAGTCCCCAAGCCCGGCTGGCTTCTCGTACCTGCTGCTTGGTGAGTCCCGCGTCACGCAGCGGGGTCAGGGCACCGCGCTCCTGCGCCGCGACGATGCCGGGCCGGAAGCCCGCTACGGCGTCGTCGGCGTTGGTCCCGGTGGCGACGGCGGGCAGCCCGAGCGAGCTGGCGAGCGGCCGCAGCGTGTCGAGGAGCGTGGCCTTGCAGTGGAAGCACCGGTCCTGGCCGTTCGCGACGTAGCCCTCCCGCGACAGCTCGTCGGTGGCGGGCGTCAGGTGGCGCACCCCCAGCGTCGCGGCGAACTCGGCCGCGGGGGCCAGCTCGTCACTGGCGAGCGACGGGCTGACCGCGGTGGCCGCAACGACGTGTTTGGGGCCGAGCGCTCGGACGGCGGCCGCGAGCAGGAAAGCCGAGTCAGCCCCGCCGGAGAAGGCGACCAGCAGGCCGTCGAGGCGTCGCAGGTCGGCGTCGAGCGCGGCCAGGCGCTCCTGGAGCAGGTGGCCGGCGAACCAGTCCGCGAACCCGGTGAGGTCGTCCAGCAGCACGTCCGCGCCCACAGGCGGGACGCCTCCGGTCGCGACGCCGACGCACAGGGCCGAGGCCGCGCGCGCCGCGCGTACGTCTCCTGGGTGGTCCCCGACGTAGACCGTCGCGCCGTGCTCGCGCAGCGCCTCGCCCTTCGCCTCGGCCCAGCGCCAGCCGATCACCGCGTCGACCTCGACGCCGAGGTCGGCGAGGGCCTGCCGGGCGAGCGCCTCGGACTTCGCCGTCACGACGACGGCCCGACCGCCGGAGGCGCGTACGGCCGCGAGCGCCTCAGCGGCGCCGGGGAGCAGCGTGATCAGCGGCCGACCGACAGTCCCCATCAGCTCCCGGTAGCGCGCCGCCGCCGGCTCGACCCGTTCCGGGGCGACCCAGTGCGCCAGCTCGTCCTCGAGCGGCGGTCCGAGGCGGGAGGCCCAGAGCTGGGCGTCGAGCTCGACCCCCTCCTCGACCGCGAGCTGCGTGGCGACCGCGACGACGGCTGCCCGAGGGTCGATGAGGGTGAGGTCCAGGTCGAACCCGACGGTGAGCTGCACGCCTCGACAGTAGGTCGGCCACAGGAGGTCGGTCCCCAGAAAGTCAGGTTCAGCCCTCGCCAGCCGCGAGCTGCTGTCCGGTGTCCGCTGCGCGCGCCTCGCGTGACTCCGGGCTCTCCACGACGTACGGCGGGGCCGGTCGGTTCTCGCCGCTGCCGTGCTCGTCCCGCGGCCGGTCGGGGTCGGTGCAGTGGCCGAGCCCCGCGCCCTCGGCTCCACCGGGGCCGGATCCGGGCCCCTCGACGGTCGAGTCGGCCGAGCCCTCGTCGACGCCCTCGGTGGTGATGAGCAGGTCCTCGTTCGCGTTCGTCATGCTCGATCCGTTCCCGAAGGGCCGACCTGCGAACCGGGGGGCGCGCTGGAGGCCGACCGACGCGCCTGTCGGCGGACCGGCGACTAGCCTCGTCCGGATGGATCCCGCCGCCCGCAGCCTCGCGGACTGGCTGCGCAGCTGGCCGGACGAGCGGCTCGCCGCGCTGCTCCAGGCGCGTCCTGACCTCGCGGTCCCGGTCCCGTCCGACATGGGCGTCCTGGCCGCGCGCGCCGCCGTACGCCTGTCGGTGCTGCGGGCCCTTGAGCAGCTCGACGCCTTTTCGCTGGCCCTGCTCGACGGGCTGGTGCTCAGCGACGACGCGACATCCCTGGAGTCGCTTGCGGCGCTCGTCGCCGGAGCCGCCTCGCCGGACAGGCTGCGCGCGGGTGTCGAGAGGCTGCGTGACCTCGCCCTCGTCTGGGGCCTCGATGACGCGCTGCGGGTCGTCGGTCCGGTCCGCGACGTGGTGGCTCCGGCAGCGGCCGGGCTCGGGCGCCCGGTCGCGACCCTGCTCGCCCGGCTGCGCCAGAAGGACATCGAGCCGGTGGCCCGGACCCTCGGGGTCGGCAGCGCCGCCGCGATCATCGAGCTGTTCTCCGACGGCGCCCGGCTCGCCGAGCTGCTGGCCACGGCCGGTCCCGCCGAACGACGGGTGCTCGAGGCCCTCGCCTCCGGTTCCCCGCTCGGCCAGGTGCAGGACGCCAGGCGCGCCGTCGAGGCAGGTGCCACCGACTCACCGGTGCGCTGGTTGCTCGCCCACGGGTTGCTGGTGCCGATCGACGACAGCACGGTCGAGCTCCCGCGCGAGGTAGGGCTCGTCGTGCGGGGCGCGTCGGCGCTCGGCACGCTGCACCCCGAGCCGCCGCCGTTGGTGACGACGGCCGTGGGGGTCGCGAAGGTCGACGGTGCGGCGGCCCAGGCGGCGGCCGAGGTGGTCAGCAAGCTCGAGGCCCTGCTCGAGTCGTGGGCGCTGCGACCACCCACGGTGCTCCGGACAGGTGGGCTGGGGGTACGCGAGCTCAAGCGGTCTGCGCAGAGCGCGGACACTTCCGAGACCACCGCGGCGCTCTTGATCGAAATCGCCTCAGCAGCAGGCCTGTTCGATCAGACGCAAGGGGTCGACCCCTCATGGGTTCCGACCCCGGCCTTCGACTCCTGGCTCAGCTCGCCGCCCGAGCTGCGCTGGACGCGGCTCGCGACCGCCTGGCTGTCGATGCCCCGACTGCCCGGGTTGGTCGGCGAGCGTGACGACCGCGACAAGGTCCTGGCCCCGCTGGGTCCCGAGCTGGAGCGCTCGGGTGCGCCTGCCGAGCGGCGCCGCGTGCTCGAGGCGGTGGCGACCGCCGACCCGGGGCGCAGCGTCGCGCGTACGAGCCTGACCGCCTTCCTGGTCTGGTCCGCACCTCGCCGAGGTGGTCGCATGCGCGACCTGCTGCACCGCTGGACGCTCGAGGAGGCCGAAGTCCTCGGGCTCACCGGACGGGGTGGGCTCGCGTCGTTCACCCGGGCGCTGCTCGAGGGCGACGAGGCCGGGGCGACCAAGCGCCTCGGCGGACTGCTGCCCGACCCGCTGGACCACGTGCTGGTGCAACCCGACCTCACCGTCGTCGCCCCGGGCCCGCTGGAGCGCGACCTCGCCCGCGAGCTGGCCCTGGTCGCCGACATCGAGTCCACCGGCGGGGCAACGGTCTTCCGGGTCGGCGAAGAGACCGTGCGGCGGGCCCTCGACGCCGGTCGCAGCGCCGGTGACCTGCACGAGCTGTTCCGCTCGCGTTCCCGCACGCCGGTGCCCCAGTCGCTCACCTACCTGATCGACGACGTCGCCCGACGGCACGGGCGCATGCGGGTCGGCGTCGCCAGCACCTACCTGCGCTGCGACGACGAGGCGCTGCTGAGCGAGGTGATCGCCGTTCGCAAGACCGCTCCCCTGCGGCTTCGCCGCCTCGCCCCGACGGTGCTGGTCACCGGGCAACCGCTCGACCAGGTGCTCGAGCTGGTACGCGCCGCCGGATACGCCCCCGCGGCCGAGGCCCCCGACGGTGCGCTCCTGCTGGCCCGCGAGGACTCACGCCGGACGCCCCTGCGCCAACGGCCGCACCGCTACTCCGAGGCGACCGTGCCACCCGAGCAGGCCGAGCTGTCAGTCGGGGCGCTACGCGCCGGAGACCTGGCGGCCCGGGCCGCCCGACGCGCGCCGGTCACGACGACCCGCTCGACCACCGCGGACACGCTGGCGTTCCTGCAGCAGGCCGCCCGCGAGCGCCGCCAGGTCTGGCTCGGCTACGTCGACGCCCAGGGCCGCTCGACCTCGCGGGTCGTCGAACCCCGAGGCGTCGAAGGCGGGTTCCTGACCGCCTGGGACCACCTGCGCCAGGAGGACCGCACCTTCGCGCTGCATCGGGTCACCGGGGTCGCTGACGTCGACGCCGGCTGAGCGAGGCCACCGGACAGATCGCCACTTCGTGTGCTGTCGAAGCGGCCTCAGCACACGACGTCGCCCGATGCCCCGCTTGCGCCCATCTGAGAGGCTCGGCGCGTGGAGCCCTCGGTGCAGGCCTACGTCGACGCCATCGACCCTGCGCGTCGACCGTTGTTCGATCGGGTCCACCGGCTCGCCCTCGACGTGCACCCGACCGCCGAGGTCGTGCTCTCCTACAAGAAGCCGACCTACGTCGTGGGCCGGCACCGCCTCTACGTCGGGGTGTGGAGCCACGGGCTGTCCTTCTACGGCTGGACGAGGGAGCGCGACGCGGGGTTCGCCAACCGGCACCCGGATCTCGTGACGAGCAAGGGGACCCTGAAGCTGCCGCCCGCCGACGCCGACCGCATCGACGACGACGAGCTCAGGACGTTCCTGGCTGCGGCGCTCGAGGACTGAGCTGCAGGCGTGGCTGGGCGCTCGAGCACCCGCCACGCCCGCTCGAGCTGCGTGGCGACGTCGTCCCGGCTGCGCCACCGGCTCAGAAGGCCTGCGTCGACAGGAAGTGCCACACGAGACCCGCGCCGGGTCGTCGCTGACGAGGCAGGCGTCGCTGGTCAACGTCCGGGCACGGCGTACGACATGGGGTCCTCCTACCGCAACCACCGAAGACTGCAGCAACCGCAGCTGCCACGAAGATGCACGACGTCATGACCTCCGACACTTCGCAGCCCAAGGACTTCAGACCACCCCCTCCGCGGTCGATGTGACGGGGTGCCTTCGCTCCGCTTCCCGCTCCGTCCTCGAGGGCGTACGGCTGTCGTCGGCCTGCTTGCAACGGCCCTCGCGCTCTGCGGCGCCGGTCCGGTGAACGCCACCAAGCCCCCGGCCGCGCCTTCCGCAAGCGCCGATTCGATGGGGCTGGCTGTCACGGTGAGCTGGCCGGGGACGGCCCGGGCCAGCTCCTACGCCGTGCACCGGAGCACCGACCCGACCTTCACGCCGTCGCACGCCACCCGGCTCGCGACCGTGACCGGCACCAGCCTGCGAGACGTGGCCGCGACCGCCGGGCGCCGCCTGAGCTACCGCGTCGTCCCGCTCGACGTTGCGGGCTCTCCGGTGGGCGCGGCCAGCAGGGCGGGCACCGTCACCACCGACGACGGAACCGCCGGGAGCCGGGCAGCTGCGGTCTCCTGGCTTCGAGCTCAGCAGGACGCCGCACCCTCGTCACCCACCCCGGGCCTGCTGCGGTCCTTCGTCGTCCCTGCCGACGACCCGGCCCGCGGCGGGTCGCAGACCCCGGTCGAGGACCGCAGCTGGATCTACGACGACGCCGTCGGCGCACTCGCGCTGACCGCCTCCGGGCAGCTCACCCGCGCCAGCACCGGGCTCAGCGCCCTGGCCTCCCTGCAGCAGGCTGACGGCTCGCTGCGCTTCTCCTACGACGTCCCGACCGGGGCAGCGGCAGACGGCTATGCACGGACCGGCGCCTCAGCCTGGGTGGGAACCGCCGCCCTCGCCTACGAATTGCGCAGCGGCGACGCGACCTACCGCCTGTTCGCCACCCGGCTCGCCGACAGCCTGCTGCGGCTGCAGGTGACAACAGCGAACGGCTACCCGACGAGCGACCCGCGCTACGGCAGCTTGCTGGGCGGGGTCGGGCAGTACGACGCGAACGACCAGCTCGGATCGACGCCGGTCCAGTGGGCCAGCACCGAGCACAACATCGACGCGTACTTCTTCCTGCGCGACCTCGGCTACGCCACTGGCGAGCCGCGCTTCGCCAGCGCCGCCCAGCTCGTCAAGACCAGCCTGCTGTCCCACCACTGGAACGCGGCCGAGGGCCGATTCGACCAGGGGATCGGCGACGCCGCGGAATCCCTCGACCTCGGCTCATGGGGCGGGCTGTTCCTGCTCGCGGTCGGTGAGGACGCCAAGGCCACCCAGTCCGCGACCTGGATGGAGCGGTTCCGGCTGACCGGCACCCAGATCACCCGCTCCACCGACCCCGGCTCCTACAACACGACCTACACCAGTCCCGGACCGATCGCGGGCTACCAGCCCTACGGCGCCGGCTACGTCGACCCGCCCGCCACCGTCTGGGCCGAGGGCACCTGGGGCGCCGTCCTGTTCAAGATGCGGCGCGGCCAGGACGTCACGACAGACCTCGAGTCGCTGCAGCGCCTGCAGGCGGCCGACCCTCAGGGCGGCTTCGTCCAGGTCACGGCTGGCCGAAGCGCTTCGCCGTACGAGTTCCACGTCTGGCCAGCGGTTGCCGGGACGGGCTGGGCCGCCCTCGTCGCGCACGACGCCGACCTGCTCTGGAAGCGCGACCGCTGGAACGAGGACCCCGCAGCTCGGTGAGTCCCTCTAGCTCGATCCGAGAGCGCCCAGGCGAGTCGAAGGGTGCCGGAGCGTCCAGCGGCGCGGGCCCACGCTGCCGAGAGGCGTGTCTGTCCCGGCGACCTCGAACCCGAAGCGGGCATAGAACGCAAGGTTGCGTTCGCGCCAGGTCTCGAGGTGCAGGTGCTCGGCGACGTCCCCCATCCGTGCGGCGAGCAGGGCCGTCCCGACGCCACGGCCCTGCCAGGACGGATGGATCCCGACCACGTCGAGCAGCCAACAGGGCTCGGCGGGGAAGGCGGCCGTGCTCGCCGCGAGGAAGCGCAGCAAACGCGGCACGGTGGTCGGGGTGGCCACCGCGAGTCGACCGAAGGCGGGTGCGCTCGCCAGCTGCCGACGCCATGGCACGGGGAAGCCGCCGGGCGGCAGCCACGCCGCAACACCCACGATCTCGCCATCCTCGTGTGCCACGTCGACCCTGCCGGCCCTGAGAACATCACCAAGGGCAAGCCCGAACAACCGGAACAGCGGTTGTTCCCGTCGCCGTGAGTTCGGGAAGACCCATGCCATCGCCGGATCGTCCACGTGGCTCGCCGCGACCACAGCAGCGGCGGCGCGCAGGTCGATAGGCTGGAGCGGCCTCGTCCCCATCATGCCGAGGCCACGGCGCGAGTCGAGGCGGCCAGCCGGCGCTTCGCTACGGCAATCGGCCACTGGGCGAGGAGCGCGGGCAGGATCCAGAAGACCGGGTTGCCGGTGCTCACGACCAGCGCTCCGGTCACCAGCGCGACGTAGGTGCCGCCGAGCAGGTGCGCGCTCGCCCCCGGGCGCCGTCGACGCCAGGCACGGACGCCGAGCAAGGCTGAGAGCTGGGTTCCCGCGGCGAACGGGAGCAACCACCACAGGGCATCCAGATCCGCGACGGCCGGCACGGTCGCGCTGAGCGTGACCCCGGTCAGCGCCGCGAAGTAGGCAGCCGCCACTACCCGTTGGCGCCCGCCGACGAGGAGCAGGACGGCTGGACCGAGGAGGAGCCCGCTCGCGCCCAGCACGACGTGGCCGACCAGGACGGCGTTCGCGATCACGACGCTCGGCCGGGCGACCCGTAGAGCATTCCGGCGATCCGGCGGGTGACAACGGTGAGGTCCGGGTCCGGGAGGAACTGGCGCACGTGGGCGCTGTCAAGGCTGCCGCTCGCAGCGAGCACCGCGAGCCCGTGCACCAGGGACCACCCGGCGACGACCGCGGCCGCCGCGTCACCGACGACGCCCGCCGCTGCCTTGCTGTCGACCCCGGCGCGCAGGACCGCCCAGGCCCGCTGCTGCGCGGCGAGCAGCCCCGGATCCTCGACCTGCAGCAGGTCGGGGCGGAACATCACGTCGAAGTGGGCTGGGCAGTCGATCGCGAAGTGCACGTAGGCGACGCCCACCTCGAGGAAGTCTCCAGAAGCGCCTGCCCCCTCGAGCCGTTCGGCGAGCAGCGTGAAGCCCGCTGCCGCGAGGGCGGTGAGCAGGCCGGTACGGGTGCCGAAGTGGTGGGCCGGGGCCGCGTGGGAAACGCCCGCCTCGCGGGCGAGGGCCCGCAGGGAGAGCTCGCCTGGGCCGTCGCGCTGCACGACAACCGCCGCACGGCGCAACAACTCGACGCGTAGGTCCCCGTGGTGGTAGGTGACGCCCATGGCGCTATCTTGTCACTGTAAAGATGGTGAGGCAAGAGCCCGGTGGAAGCGCGACCGGGGGAACGAGGATCCCGCAGCGCGCAGACCTGCGCCGGTCGGCTTGCGTACACCCGCGGTACACCGGGGCGGGGCAGCGTGAGAGTCCCCTTCGAAGGAGATCTCGTGCGCCCGTCACGCCGAACAGCCCTGCCCGCGATGCTCGCCACGGCCCTCGCCGGCAGCGTCCTCGCCACCGCCCCTGCCACTGCCGCTCCCGCCGACGAGTCCAAGCGCGCAGGCAACTCGTCAGCCGCTCCGCTGAGCTTCGCGCTCCTGGGTGACACGCCGTACGGCGACGCCCAGCGGGTCCAGTTCCCGGCGCTGCTCGACGACGTCAACACCGACCCGAAGGTGCGGATGGTGCTGCACGCCGGTGACGTCAAGAGCGGGTCGCAGACCTGCGACGACGCCCGGTTCCTCGACCTCGCCCAGCTCTACGACCGCTTCGAGGACCCGTTCGTCCTGACCCCGGGCGACAACGACTGGACCGACTGCCACCGCAAGAACAACGGCTCGTACGTCCCGACCGAGCGACTGGACCGGATCCGCGAGATCTTCTTCCCCGACCCCGAGAGCACGCTGGGCCAGCGCTCGATGCGGGTGCAGACGCAGGCTGCCGACCCGGAGCACGCCGCCTACGTCGAGAACACCGTGTTCGAGCGCAGCCGGGTCGTCTTCGCGACCGTCCACGTCGTGGGCAGCAGCGACGGCCTCCTGCCGTGGACCGGCCTGCCCGGGGGCGACCAGCCCGGTGTGCGGCTGGCGGAGGTGGCCGCTCGGCAGGCCGCAGCCCTCGACTGGATCGATGCCGCCTTCGACCGGGCCGAGGCCGGCAAGGCCGAAGGTGTCCTGCTGCTCCTGCAGGCCGAGCCGGTGGCGAACGACCCGGCCTACGCGGCCATCCGTGAGCGCATCCTCACCCGCGCCGCCGCCTTCGACGGCAAGGTGCTGCTGGTCCACGGCGACGAGCACGTCTTCGAGGCTGAACCGGCGTACGGCGGGGTGGCGAACCTGACCCGGCTCGAGACCTACGGCGACACCGCCACCCGGTGGCTGAAGGTCACCGTCGACCCGCGCAGCGAGACGGTCTTCTCCTGGGAGTCGCAGACCGTCGGGTCCTGACGTCAGACGGCCACGACCGCCGGGAGTCTGCCCCGGCGGTCGTGGCCGTCTCCGGGCCCTGGGCTACCGGCGGTGCGCAGGCGGCGTGCGCAGTGCCCGCGGGAGCCGGAAGCCACGCTCGTCCAGCACCGCTCGCAACAGGTCGGGGCGATCGGTGATCAGCCCGTCGACCCCGAGGTCGACCAGGTGCTCCATCGTCGGCCGGTCGTTGACGGTCCAGGGGATGACCGGGAGCCCCGCGGCGTGGGCCGCCTCCACGAGCTCCGGGGTGGTGAACGGCCGGTAGCCCGGGTCGACGACCGAGCCGTTCTGCGGGTCACCGTGCACGGGCGACAGGGCATCACCGCCGAAGGACGCGACCGCTGCGACGTACGCCGCCTGCAGCGTCCTCGTGCCACCGGCGGTGAAGTCGTCGATGTCGATGCCGCCGAGCCACGGCGAGGCGCCGGCGACCCCGGCCTGGAGGAACTGCTGGCCGTTGGTCAGGGCGACGACGGGCAGCTCCGGGGCGACCTGCTGCATGCGCATGAGCGTGCCCCAGTCGAAGGACTGGATCGTCACCTGGCGGGTCAGCCGGGCCTCGCGCACCTGGCGGGCGACGACCTGCACGAACTGCTCCCGCGGGGCGGTCTGGCTGGGGGCTCCGGCCTCGACCTTGGTCTCGATGTTGAGCATCGTCGTGCGCGCGCGGTAGCGGTCGACCAGGGCGAACACCTCCTCGAGCAACGGCATCCGCTCACCCGGGGACAGCCGCTGCTCGGGGTAGGCCGCGATCCGCTGCGAACCGCAGTCGAGCGTGCGCACCTGGGCGAGGCTGAGCGTGTTGACGTACTTGCCGACGTAGGGGAACTCCGGATCGCCGGCCATGACCGGGGCGGTGTCACGGCACTTGGTGCCGGTGACCCGACGGTCGTGCGTCACGACGGCCTGACCGTCCTCGGTGATCTGGACGTCCAGCTCGAGGGTCGAGACGCCGAGCTCGAGGGCGTGAGCGAAGGCCGGCAGGGTGTTCTCGACGACCAGGGCGATGCCGCCCCGGTGCGCCTGGAGGTCGAACTCCTTGGGGGACGTTGCGAGGGCCGGCGTGGCGAGGGCCGACGTGGCGAGGGTGGGGAGCAGGGCAGCGGCGCAACCGGCCGCGAGCAGGGCACGAGGGTTCATGGCACCGAGCCAACCGAGCCCGGGCGTCGAACAGGTGGAAGGCAGGTGTCCACGAGGTGGAGAGCCCGACAAGCGGGGCTCCCGAGCCCCGGGATGGCTCGCGCCTCCCCCGACGTTGGACACTCCTGTGGTGACTCCCCCTGACGGCCCGCTCATCGTCCAGTCCGACAAGACCCTCCTGCTCGAGATCGACCACCCGCTCGCCGCGGAGTGCCGCGCGGCCATCGCCCCGTTCGCCGAGCTCGAGCGCTCGCCGGAGCACGTGCACACCTACCGGCTCACCCCGCTGGGCCTCTGGAACGCGCGCGCCGCCGGTCATGACGCCGAGCAGGTGGTCGACGCGCTCGTCCGGTTCAGCCGCTACTCCGTGCCGCACGCGCTGCTGGTCGACGTTGCCGACACGATGGACCGCTACGGCCGGCTGCGCCTCGAGGTGGACCCGATCCACGGGCTGGTGCTGCGTACCACCGACCGGGCGGTGCTCGAGGAGGTTGTGCGCAACAAGAAGGTCAGCCCCATGCTCGGCGCGCGGCTCGACCCGGAGACGTGCCTGGCGTTCCCGTCCGAGCGGGGCCGCCTCAAGCAGGTGCTGCTCAAGGTCGGCTGGCCGGCCGAGGACCTCGCCGGCTACGTCGACGGCGAGGCCCACGAGATCGTCATGCGCGAAGACGGTTGGCAGCTGCGCGACTACCAGAAGCTCGCTGTCGACGGGTTCTGGCTCGGCGGCTCGGGTGTCGTCGTGCTTCCCTGCGGCGCCGGCAAGACGATCGTCGGCGCCGCCGCCATGGCGCGCGCCGGTGCGACCACGCTGATCCTGGTGACCAACACCGTCTCGGGTCGCCAGTGGAAGTCCGAGCTGCTCAAGCGCACCACCCTCAGCGAGGACGAGATCGGCGAGTACTCCGGGGAGAAGAAGGAGATCAAGCCGGTCACCATCGCGACCTACCAGGTGATGACGACGCGACGCAAGGGCGAGTACGCCCACCTCGAGCTGTTCGGCGCGCGCGACTGGGGGCTCGTCGTCTACGACGAGGTGCACCTGCTGCCGGCGCCGGTCTTCCGCATGACGGCCGACCTGCAGTCGCGCCGACGGCTCGGCCTGACCGCGACGCTGGTCCGCGAGGACGGGCGCGAGGGCGACGTCTTCAGCCTGATCGGGCCGAAGCGCTACGACGCCCCGTGGAAGGACATCGAGGCGCAGGGCTGGATCGCCCCGGCTGACTGCACCGAGGTGCGCGTCACCATGACCGACGCCGAGCGGCTGACCTACGCGACCGCGGAGCCCGACGAGCGCTACAAGATCGCCGCGACGGCCCACACGAAGATCGCCGTGATCCGCAAGCTGGTCGAGCGCCACGACGACCAGGTGCTCGTGATCGGCGCCTACCTCGACCAGCTCGACGAGCTCGGCGCGGCGCTCGACATGCCGGTCATCCAGGGCTCGACCAAGAACGCCGAGCGCGAACGGCTCTACGAGGCGTTCCGCAAGAAGGAGATCCCTGGCCTTGTCGTGTCGAAGGTCGCGAACTTCTCGATCGACCTGCCCGAGGCGACCATCGCGATCCAGGTGTCGGGCACGTTCGGCAGCCGCCAGGAGGAGGCCCAGCGCCTCGGCCGGGTGCTGCGGCCCAAGGAGGACGGCCGTACCGCGCACTTCTACACGGTGATCAGCCGCGACACCGTCGACCAAGAGTACGCCGCGCACCGGCAGCGGTTCCTCGCCGAGCAGGGCTACGCCTACACGATCGTCGACGCCGACGACGTGCTGTCCAGCGGCTGATCGCCATGCCGTCGCTCTCCGCCCCGGTCGTGGCCCCGGGGTCCTTGGGGTCCACCGCGCAGCCGTCGTTCCAGACTGGCGACCTTCGGATCCGCCCGTGGGAACCCGCTGACGGTCCGGCGGTCCAGGCCGCCTACGAGGACCCGACCATCCAGCGCTGGCACGGCGAGCACCTCAGCGACGCAGAGGCCGCGACGTACGCCGAGGACTGGGCCGGGTTGTGGAAGACAGAGCGGCGGGCCGGCTGGGTCGTTCTCCGGAACGAGGCGCTGGTCGGGCGGATCACGCTGACCCGCCTGGTGCTCGAGTCCGGTCAGGGCGAGGTCACCTACTGGGTCGTCCCAGCCGCCCGCGGCACCGGCGTCGCCCCGCGCGCCGTCGAGGCGGTCACGGCCTGGGCGTTCGGGGAGATCGGCTTCCACCGGCTCGAGCTCGTGCACTCGACGCAGAACACCGCCTCGTGCCGGGTGGCCACCAAGAGCGGCTTCGCCCTCGAGGGAACCCTGCGTCGGCAGGGCCTGCACGCAGACGGGTGGCACGACATGCACCTGCACGCCCGGCTCTCGGACGACTAGTGGCCCTCCCACCGGCGCTGGTCGAGGCGGCGGCAGCGGTGCGTCGCGACCTGGCTCCCCTGACCTACGACGCTGCCCTCGAGCAGGCTGTCGCCACCCGCGCCTGGTGGCTCAGCGAGTGGGAGGCGGGCGCGCCGTACGTCGTCGGCCTGCTCGCACAGGACCTGCAGGAGGCCGTGCACGCCGACGACCCGATGTGGCCGCTGTGCACCGAGACCTCGTGCCCGGCCCGCTTCGGGCACGCCCTGTTCGTCGAGCCCGACCTCGGTCCCGACCCGTTCTGGACCTGCCACCGCACCGGGCTCCCCGTCGCCCCGGTCGGGTCCCTGTGCGACTGAGCTGGGACCCGTCGAGCCCCCCTCGGTGGGCAAGATCCCCAGCATCCTGGTGCTGGGGACGTTCCCCACCCGTCGGCTGGGTCCGGTCGCGGGAGCTACGCGAAGCGCTCCCAGACGACGACGGTGTTGCCACCCTGCTCGAACAGCTGGGCGATCCGGTAGCCGTTCTCGTGCCGCTCGTTCGCGGCCTTCTCGAACGCCCCCGCGTTGAGGTTGTCGCGGTTGACCTCGACCTCGTAGTGCGCCCCGCCCCGCTTGCCGCCGGAGAACGCCCCGCCCAGAAGACCCATGTCAGCTCCTTCGTCCGGCCCGGCCCGTGCCGGACACGGGTCGTACCCTGCCACCCGCGGGGCGGCAGAGCAGGCGTGGAGGCCGATTCAAGGACACCGACGCCGTGTTCGACGACGAGCAGCAACGCTGGATCAGAGATCCCCTACACCGTGTTCACGGCGGTCACGTCCCCGTCGTCTGAGGATCCTCAGCCGCCTCAGCCGGAGCGGATCACGGTCAGGACTGGTCATCTGCCTCATGTGCCGCCCCACCTCAGACGCGCAGTGTCGAGCGCACGAGCCGCCGACCGTCAGAGGAGAACGTCATGGGACCCGGGATGCTGCTGGTCTACGAAGCCGAGATCGCCCACCGCCGCGAGCAGATGCTGCGGGACGCCGCGAGCGCCCGGCTCGCCGGCCGAGCGCGAGCCGCGGCGGGGGTCCGACCCGCCGGAGCGCTGCGCCGGCTGGCGACGTGGGGGACCCGCCTGGCCCCGCACTCCCACGCCTGAGCCCGGATCCACCGTCGGTCTTGGCGTAAGGTGCGTGCCGTAACGACGGAATGCCCTTCTGCTGCGGGAGAATCGATCTTGTCGAGGGATCAGTTCACCGCGCAGAGAAGGGCATCCGCTGGATGC
>JAABUN010000355.1_pt1 | contig 119772 bp, 98 predicted proteins | sample 5559311 | NCBI WGS metagenome assembly JAABUN01 (sample SAMN10711877, study PRJNA513370) | rock metagenome | isolation source: Antarctica rocks | place: Antarctica: Victoria Land, Siegfried Peak sud | reverse complement strand
CTTCGAGGCGGTCATCGACGCGGTCGGGCGGGCCTTGGCGGCCGTCACTCCGGCCGACGCCCGGGGCTTCTATCGCGCCGCTGGCTACCCAGTCTGACCGTCAGAACTTATGCTGCACGCTCTAACGGACCGCTGCCAGGCTGGTGGTGGTGACTTCTTCGTGGCCGTTCCCGCCGACGGCGAGGCCTACCTGCTGAAGTACATCCTGCACGACTGGAATGACGAGCGCTGCGTGGCGATCTTGCGAGCCTGCCACCGCGCGATGGCTCCTGACGGGCGGTTGCTCGTCATCGAGTTCCTGATCCCGCCAGGCAATGGCCCGTCCTATGCCAAGTCGCAGGACGTGAACATGCTGACCAACTTAGGCGGCCGCGAGCGCACCACGGCCGAGTACGGTGCCCTGTTCACCGCGGCCGGCTTCGCCTTGACCGAGACGATCCCTCTCCACGGCGAGTTGCACCTGATCGAGGGCACCCCTGCCTGACCGGTGGGCGGGTGCGGCCGCGTCGCGAGCCCCGTTCGCACCTGTGCGCTGCCAGGGCTGATGGCAAATATGTGTCAAGCATGTCATGGCGAGGTGTGGTCTGGGGTATGGGTCTCGTCTCTGAGGACTTCCGGGTCAAATGTCCCACAGGTTCAGCGCACCCGCGACGAAGTTGCTCGCACCGTGGGCCTCGGCTCGGGTCGCACTTATGAACGGGGCCACACCCGCAACCGCCCCTCCCCGCTGTCGACGTTGAGCTACACCCGCCAGTCATGCGGCCAGTCGGGATTGACAATCACATCAGGGTCGCTCCACCTCTCAGACCCGGGTCGCCTCAATCACGCTGAATGGTGAGTGCGTCGGGATGACTCGTTCCAGCCGGAAGCCCGCTGCCTGGAGGAGATGTCGATACTCCTCCTCGGTGCGCTCCCGGCCACCGAGTAAGACCAGCATGTTCAGGTCCATCGCCTGGGCCGGGCTGGGACGGTTGTCTGCCGGAACGACCATCTCCACCAGCAGCAGCTTGCCTGCCGGGGCGAGGGCGTGATGGCAGCTGGTCAAGAGGCGGGTCGCCTGCTCGTCGTCCCAATCGTGGACGATCTGCTTGAGCAGGTGCAGGTCCGCCCCCTCCGGCACCGCCTCGAAGAAGTCGCCGCTCGCCAGGTCGACGCGCGGCGCGAGCCCCTGTGCTTCGATCGCCTCCGTCGCCGTCGCGATGACGTGGGGTAGGTCGAACAGGATGCCGCGCGCGGCCGGGTTGGCCCGCAGGACCGCGGCCAGCAAGACCCCGTGGGCCCCTCCGACATCCGCCACCGTCCGTACAGCGGAGACATCGTAGACCCGCACGAGCTCGCTCGCGGCGAGGGCCGAAAGGTTGCCCATCGCCGCGGTGAAGAAACCGGCTTCCTCCGGGTTGTGCCCGTACCAGTCGAACAACTCCATCCCGAGGGCCTCGCGGGTCATGGGTCGGCCGGACCGGACACTCTCAAGCAGTCGCCCCCATGGCAGCCAGTGTCCGGGCGCGGTCTCGGTGATCGCAAAGTTGCGGACCGAGCCGGGTGCGTCGGAGCGCAACGTGTCGCCGAGAGGGGTCAGCTCGAATGAGCGCGGGCTGACCTCCGCGAAGACGCCGATGCTGGCCAGCAGCCGTAGCACCCGGTACAGGGCCTGCGGGTCGGCGCCGACGGCCCGGGCCAGTTCGTCGCTGTCACGCGGGCCGGCGGTGAACTGGTCAGCCACCCCGAGCTGCGCGACGACGCCAACAGCCTGGCTGACCCAGTAGCCGGTGATGAGGCCCATCATCGCGGCAGGAGGCGGCACGTCGTGCTCGGCTGCCGCGGCAGTCGGGCCCTCCGGTGCGCTTTCGGCCGACATCGGTACGCGCAAATACGTGTCTGGCATCTCGGCGCTCCTGCCTCTAGTCATCGACGATCGTCAACAAGACCGCGTCGGTCCATGGAGTTGAGTGTAGGGAAGGGTGGGACTTCCGGCATCCCGGAACTCCGGTATTCGGCCTGTTGGAACAGGGGATCTTCCAGCGAACGGGGCGAGCGATGGACGGTCAGGAGACCCCGGTCTAGCGGACCTCATGTAGTGTTCGTTGGGGTGGCCGGCGCGACGTGGTGCTGCAGGGCATACACCGCTGCCTCGGACCGTCGTCGCACGCCGATCTTGGCGTAGAGGTTGACCGCGTGACGCTCGACCGTGTGGATACTGATGCGCAACCGTCCGGCAATCTCCGGATTGCTGAGACCAGCCGCGATGAAGCCGAGCACTTCGAGCTCTCGGGCGCTCAGCCCGAGCGTGTCGGTTGGCCCCGGCCCAGCGGAACTGCCGACAAACTCGCGAATCGCCTGGATGACGCCTTGTGGGTCGCCAAACTCCGGGATGTGGATGTCGCCCTCAAGGGCCGCCAGTCGCGCGCCGGGGATGCGCGCCGCCAGTTCGCGCGCCGTTTCGAGGGACACGACTGGATCGTCGCGCCGGTTCATGACTAGGGTAGGGACGGCGATGCATGGAAAGAGGTCGTTCTGATCTTCACGCATGGCGGACACCAGGAGCTCAACGGCCATTTCGGCGGTCGCGGCCTCGCGTTGCATGCGGGCAAACCATTCGACTGCTGCTGGTTCGGCGCCCGGAAGAAACCAATCCGCGAGCGTCTTTGAGCCGAGACCCCAGTTAGCGAGGATCAGCGCGCGGACGGCAGTGCCGAGCTGGGTCGTCCACGATGTTCGCCAGATTCCGAAGAGGAGGAGATGAGATACCCGCCGGGGCTGGGCGACCGCGTAGGGCATGGCGACGAGGGCGCCGGTGGAGACGCCGAGAAGCGCGAACCGTCGCAGACGCAAATGGTCGACGAGCTCGCCAAGGACGCGCACGTCGACGTCGTGTCCGAAGTCGGTGCGGTCGCGGTCGGAGAGACCGCAGCCGTAGCGGTCGTAAAGGACAATGGTGAAAGAGCGCGCCAGTTCTTCGTTGAACGACCGGAAGGCGGGAACGTCCCAACTCATCTCGACGTGGCTGAGCCACGGTGGGATGGAGACCAGCGGCGGCCCTTGACCGATCGTCGCGTAGGCGATCCGGATGCCATCCGAGGTGGTAAAGATGCGTGTGTGTCGGTCCATGGAGGATCCCGTCGAGCAACGTCGCCACCGCCAACGGGCGCGGACCATTGTACGCCCGCCAGTCAGACGGCTAATCGGGATTGACGATCACTCCGGCCTCGACCAAGCCATCGGTGCCACGGTTGCCAACCCGTGATCGAGGGCATGTGGCGTCTGCCTCAGGCGTTGCAGTCGGGAGCGATCGGCACGGACCCCGGTGACCGCGCGTGCCGTGACCGCCCTGATGTTGGGGTCGGTCACGGCTACGTGGTCGTCCTTGCCAGCATACGCACCGGCCTACACCCGACTGGGCGTCTGGCCTGGTGGTCAACCCGGCGCCGTCGGATGTGGATCGTTCTCACTCTACCGGAGTTCGAGCCACCCCCAACGGTCGCAACGGACGACATGGTCGAACCGCAGCAGCCAGTGGTGGGTGCGGGTCAGACCCCCGCCGAACCAAACTCGGTCACGCATTCACCGGAGGTTGTGCCACTGAATCGGGAGCAAGGGTCAGTGCCGCGGTCAAGCCACCTGCAATTGCCGAGAAGCACCGGCAGCTGCTCCTCGCATCACTGCCACAGCTGGGAACTTGCTCACCGCGGACGAGACTGAACGCCCGTCTGGGCGGTGGTGCGGCGACCATACATTGTCCACACGACGACGGCTGCCGGCGGATACATTGAGTGCCAGCTACATCTTGAGCGGGGGATAGTAGTTCTCGGCGCCGATCTTCTGGACATCGGTCAGCCAGTCACCCCCGTACACCGCCAGCGGGCTTTGGTGGGGTGGGAGCAGCGCCCAGGCCTGGCGCTTATACGTCCAGTTATCGGGCTGCAGCCGGTAGGCCTCCCGGAAATGGTGGACGGCATCCTCGGTGCGGCCCAGTCGGTGCAGGTGTTGACCGAGCTCGAAGTGCGCCGCCGCCAATGCATCTTCCACCGGACGCGGCCGGCTCCGGCGCAGGACCTCCTCGGGGGCGAGCGCGAAGCGACTTTGGGAGCCGTAAGTGACCCAGTCGCGCAGGGCCGCGACGTACTGATCGGCGTCTGTCCGCAGCTGGTTCACCGCCTCGATCTCGGCGGCCTCGTCAGCCGAGGCGTCGGGCGGGATCTGCTGATCTTGATAATTCGGCCGACGAGGGTACGCCGTCTCGGGCGGTCGGACGATCGTCCCAACGTCGTCGATCCAGACTCCACTCGGCACGTTGGTGATGCCGAGCAGCTCGTCCACGACGTGCGCCCGGTCGATCAACGAGTGATGTTCCGGCTTGGCAACCTCGATCCATGGCCGGACGGCCTCCGCGCCCCCGGTATCCAGGGCCACGGTCACGATCTGGAGGCCGCGAGGGGAAAGCTCTCGGAACAGCTCCTGCCACACGGGCAGGTCACGTCGGCAGCCTCACCAGGAAGCCCAGGCGACGAGCAGCACCTTGCTGCCCCGCAGCGAGCGCAGGTGGAATTCCCGGTCGTAGAGGTCGGGGAGGACCAGATCGGGAGCCTGGACGCTCGTGAGCGCGCGCCCCCCGGCCTCAGGTCCCAGCGACCAAAGCCCGGTTGGCTCGTCGGCCACGAGCGGCATGCCCAACCGGTCGGCGAGCAGCCGGGCGTCGACCCGTCCCCCGGCCGTACCCGGCAGGGGGACGCACCGGTCGCCCTTGCAGGCTCCCTCGGGCTTAATCTGCCAGCCCGTGCGGCGCTCCAGGTCCGCAGGATCCAACTCGAGTGTCTCCAGGATCATCGCTCTCCCTCAACGGTCCTCATGCCTCGCGTGCCGAACCCGGATTGTGCCACACCACCACGACCGGTTTCGGTGCACGACCGCCCCGGCGGCGCTCGTGCGGCGGGAGCGCTCTTTCCGGCGTCACCGAATGAGCCGCCGGTGACCTGCGGTGGTTGAATCATCCTCGATCTGCTGCGACCAGCCGGGACCGACGATCACCGACCTCGACCCAGCCCTTGGCGCCAATGTGGGCCAACACATGGGCGGCGAAATCCGGCTCCTGACATGCCTGGCTCGTTGGCGAGGCCTCGGGCGGGGCGAGGGCGTGTGGCGGAGCTACCGTCTTTGGGGTCGGCGAGTAGGAGGCTGTTCCAAACGTCGCCGAGGTCCCGCCTTCGGCTCCGTCACTCAGTCGCAGGAGCTTGCGCTGGCCATGGTTCGCCCCGATCGCCGGGAGCCCGCCGCCCGGCCCGAACCCGAGCCTTTTTCGGAACCACCCGGTCCGCTCTGGCATACGATCTTGCCCGACCGCGGGACCATGAAGGGAGGCTGGGTCAGGTTCCCCGTGGAAAGCTTGCTCACGTTGAGCGTTCCGTCCGGCTTGACCGCCTTAGGCGCGCATAGAGCAGCGGGATCTGAATTCATTCCGACGCGGCAGAGCGTCGGTTCGTCGGCCCCCTCGCCTTCTCGCTCTGAAGGCGGCTCGCGCTCTGTCTAGTCGAAGACGATCACGTCCCGTGCGATCTCGCCGCGGCGCATCGCCTCGAAACCGCTGTTGACCTCGTCGAGCCGGATTCGGGCCGAGACCAGCTCGTCGAGCTTGAGTCGTCCATTGAGGTAGAGATCAACGTAGCGCGGAATATCGATCCGGAAGCGGTTGGAGCCCATGTTCGACCCCTGAATCCGCTTTTCGTCGAGCAGGTCGGAACCCGGGATCTCGATCCGCTCGCCGATCGGGATCATCCCAATCACCGTGGCCGTGCCGCCCTTGCGAAGCATCCCAAACGCCTGCTCCGCCGCGATCTTCAACCCGATCGCCTCGAAGGCGTGCTCGACACCGCCACCAGTCAGTTCCCGCACCCGCGCCACCGGATCGTCAGTCGCGGCGTTGACCACATCGGTCGCCCCGAAGGTCCGTGCCAGATCGAGCTTCCAGGGCAGCATGTCGACCGCGATGATCTGTGCCGCGCCGGCGATCGCCGCGCCCTGGATGCAGTTCAGGCCGACCCCGCCGCAGCCGAGGACAGCCACGCTGCTGCCCGGTGCCACCTTCGCCGTGTTGAAGACCGCCCCCAGCCCGGTGGTGACGGCGCAGCCGATGAGGGCGGCCCGGTCGAACGGCATATCGGGCCGAATCTTGACCAGGGCGTGCTCGTGGACCAGCATCCGCTCGGCAAACGCCGAGAGGCGGAGGAACTGGTGGACCGGCACACCGTTCGCGCTCAGACGCGGCGGCTGATCGGGGCGCCGTTCCAACCCTTCCCGGTTGCAAAGGACGGGACGTCCCGAGAGGCAGTACTCGCACTGGCCGCAGAAGATCGAGAGACAGCCGACAACATGGTCCCCCGGCTGAACGTGCGTGACCCCCTCCCCAATCGCTTCGACGATGCCGGCGGTCTCGTGGCCCGGCACCGTCGGCGTGTCGCAGGGGTATTTGCCTTCCATGAAGTGGAGGTCACTGTGGCAGAGCCCGGCGGCCATCGTCCGCACGAGCACTTCCCGCGGACCCGGACGGTCGACCTCGATCTCGGCAATCTCCAGCGACGAGGGGACCCGGGAAAGGACGGCGGCGCGCATGAGAAACCTCCCTCGGGCGAGCAGATACGTTGACGACGCCGGGTGCCATGAGCTGGCCCGGCGTCGGTTACGGTACACCCGCCTGTCAAGCAACGCGTGCTCTACCAGAGAGGTTCGTTACGCCGTCCGTTCGTGAGGCAGAGGAGCGTCCGCACAACGGATGCAGACATCCATTCCTGCTGCCTCCGGAGCGGTGGCATATCGCCCGACTAGCCGCGCTCGTAGTAGCGGATCCGCTCCCAGTCAGTCACGGCGGCGTCGTAGGTCTGCTGCTCAACGCGCGCCATCTGCAGGTAGTGAGCGACAACCTGCTCGCCGAAGGCGGCACGGGCGATCTCACTCCCGGCGAAGGCGTCGATCGCCTCGTAGAGGGTGCGGGGCACCGGCTCGACATCGGTCGCCAGATAGCCGTTGCCGGCGAACTCGGCCGGAGGTTCGATCCCCCGCTCGATGCCGTGCAGGCCGGCGGCCAGGATCGCCGCGTAGGCGAGATAGGGGTTCGTGTCGCCGCCTGGGAAACGGTTCTCGATGCGGAGCGCCGGGCCGCTCCCGACGATCCGAAAACCGCAGGTCCGGTTGTCGCGCGCCCAGACGATGTTGACCGGCGCCCAGCTGGCGCTGGCGTAGCGTTTGTAGGCGTTGACCGTGCTGGCGAGAAAGAGTGAGAACTCGCGGGCGCCGACGATCAGCCCGCCGAGAAAATGGCGCATCGTGCCCGAGAGCGCGTCGGGCTGATCAGCTTCCGGGAAGAGGTTTCGCTCGCCGGCGAGGTCCCAGAGACTGACGTGGACATGACCGCTCGACCCGGTCCAATCGTGGTGCGGCTTCGCCATGAAGGTGATCGAGAGGTCTTGCTGCCAGGCCATCTCTTTCGCCCCATGTTTGAAGATGGCGTGGCGATCGGCCGATTCGAGCGCGTCGCCGAAGTGGATATTGACCTCGTGCTGACCGGGCGCGGCCTCGCCCTTCGAGAACTCGATCGGGATACCCGCTTCCGTCATCAGGTTGCGAAAGCGGCGATAGAGCGGCTCCGCTTTGGTGGCCTGAAGGAGATGATAGTCCTCGTTGTACCAGCCAAACGGCTGCAGATCGGCGTAGCCGCTGGCGTGGGCCGCCTCGTACGACTCCTTGATCAGGTAATACTCCAGCTCCGAGGCGAGCTTCGGACGAAAGCCCATCGCGGCTGCCCGCTCGATCTGAGCCCGGAGAATCGAGCGCGGCGCGACCGGGACCAGCTCGCCACCGATCTCATCGACCACATCGGCCAGCACCAGCGCGGTCTTCTCCAGCCAGGGGATCGTCCGCAGGGTCGACCAGTCGGGCCGCGCCAGGTAGTCGCCATAGCCGGTCTGCCAGTTCATTAGCTCGTAGCCGTCGCGGGTGGTCATCTCCATGTCGGTGCCGAGCAGGTAGGTGCAGAGGTGGGTCCCGTGCTCGACGATCTGCTCCACAAAGAAACTCCCGGTCACCCGTTTGCCGACCAATCGACCCTGCATGTCACAGACGGCGCTGATGACGGTGTCGATCTCGTCACGCGCGACCAGCTCGCGCAGCTGATCGACGGTGATGATTCCCCTGCTCACCGCCATCGGTCGTCTCCTCCCCTGACTGCTCGATGTCCGATCGGCCGGTGCCCATGACCGCCATGTTCGGAGGTGAGGAACCGCCACGTTGCGGTTCGACCACCTTACCGGGATGACCACTGATGGACGCCACGAACAGGCTTCGTCCGCTGGTCATACTCAGATCTACGATGATCCGCAGCCTATCACCCCCGGTATGCATCTGCCGCGCGGTACGAGGCGCGGCACCTCGGCGTGGTCGAGACGCCGATGAACGCCGCACCCAGACGCCGCCCGTAGCATCGCCGCGCATCGGATAGTCGCGTCGATCGTGGAGACAGATCGCTGTTCGGGGGACATCGTTGCCGGGCAGCGTGGAGCATGAAGGAGAACGAGGCCTCGCGGGGGAATTATGACCGGGGAATGACGTTGATTCGGAGCCATGATTCAAGGTGGTTTGTCGCTTGCGCGAGATCATCGGATCGCTCGGCGACCTCCTCAAGCTGTTGGGCCAGCTCCAGAGGATCACCGACGAACTCGAACCCGTTGGTCCACAGAAAGACATCCGTGGCCTGATAGGCCGTGCGCTTGTTCCCATCGAGGAATGCCTGCGCCTAGGAGATGCCAACCGCCAGCAACGCTGCATGACGCACCAGATCGGCTTGTTTGTCGTAAGCAGACATACCTGGCCGCATGACCGCTGACTCCAAACCGCCCTCGCTTCGCAATTGCGCGGGCGGACATCCGAGACGAGTCATCATCTCATTGTGCAGCGCGATAACGTCTCCTAGGCCAAGATCCCTGACCACGCTGACCGATCCGCAAGGTAGTGTAGGGCTGGTTCATTATGTGCCCAGCGCTCCTCGACGGCCTGGCGCAGCTCTGATCGCAGCACCGGTCGGATTTCCATCTCCGTGAGCTGGATGCCGAGCAGCTGGCCTTCCTTCCAGCCATGGCGCTTAACTTCCTCCTTCGGGATCGTCACGACGTAGCTATTACCGGATCGACGCAGCTGCTGTTGAATCACAATCGCCTCCGCTTCGGCATGATCGCCGCACCGTTTTCCATCAAGCGTCGCGATGGTCTACCGGTGCTACTGGTACGTACAGTGATTACCATATCGCCTTGGTCACCGCATCGGATCGTGGTGGCCGTTGCTAGCGCACGTCCGGACCGACTCCTGAATCGTTGCATGCGTATGACAGGACATCGGCCCTGAGTCTCGCCTCAGGGCCGATGTCGCTTCCTGTGTGTTTTCTGGTTACCGCCTTGGAGTCGCTCCCGGCCGGCGACGCGGTCGATGTCGGGGCTGGTTGGCCGATCGCCCTACGACGGCCGGTCACCGGCGCGAGACCACCAGCGGACCCGGCTGCCCGTCATCGACGGTGCCCGCCGCATCGTGGTGAAGAGGGCGGGGCGTCGCTGCGGCACCAGCAGGGCCAGCGTCTGCCCGCGACACCGCGCCAGCAGCATCGCCAGGGCGAGCAGCGCCAGCAGCGCCACGGCGCCGGCCGCCAGGAGTGGCCAGAAGCGCGATAGGGCGCTCTTTTTCGCCGCCGGCGCGGGATCGGCGGCAAGGGCGGTGACGCGGTTCGTCGTCCCATCGACTGTCAGCGTGACCGCGTCGCTCGCCTTCACCTGATCAATCGTCGCCGGCTGCCCGGCTCTGGTGACCGTCACGCCGTTCTCCAGCGCAAAGCCGCGGGCCGCCTCGACACCCTCACCGGCGATGCCAACCTGACCCGCACCGCCTCCGCCATCGCTGATATCAGTCACCTTCCCCTGCACGACGTAGGGTGCGGTCGTTGGCGCCGGTGTCGGTGGGATCGCGGTGGCGGTGGCCGTAGGGGTGGCGGTCGCGGCCGGCGCGGGCGTTGCCGTGGCGACTGCGGCGACTGCGGCGACGGTTGGCGCGGCGCTGGCGCCGCCGACCGCGCGGCCGGTCATCGTGACGGCCGTGTTCGCGTCATCGCGACCGATGTCCCAACCACCGGCGAACGTTCCCCAGTCGATCCCGCCACCGCCGAGACGCGTCAGCAGATCGACGAGGCGCGCTCGCTCCTCGGCGGGAACGCTGACGCCGGCCGCGGTTTCCTCGGCGGCGAGGGCGGCATCGACGGCGGTCGGGTTCGCAAGGCGCCCCACGACGATTCGTCGCTGCGTGGCAAGCACCACGTCGGCCGCGGTCTGCACGCCGTTGTCCATCGTCTCGGCCAGAGCCTGTCCCACCTCAGCAGTCAACGCGAGCTCTTCCAGGGCCAGCCGCTGCCGGTCCGGATTGAGCGCCCCACTCGCGCAGGGACCCGTCTTCCAGGTGGCGAAGACGCCCGCGAGCGCCGTCATCCCTTCGGCGGGGGCATCTTCTGGAGCCGCGACGATGAGCTCGGCATCGTCGACACCGGCGGTTGCCAGGGCCATCGCGTAGAGACCGGGCGTGACGACCGTGATGTTGTACGTCGAGACATCTAACCCGGATCCCGCGGTGCGGCAGATCAGTGCTGTCGAGGAGTAAGCGGAAGTGATGCCCGAGGTGTCGAAGATGCCGTCCATCTCGCGCTGGGTGTCGGCCAGCGTGACAGTCAGGGTGGGTGTGGCCTGCTCCGCGCCGAAGTAGCCGAGGATCTCCTGCACCTGAGCGTCGGTGTTGCTTTCGCCGATCGTGATCGTCGTGGAGGTGTCCTCGGCCCGCACCACGCCAGGCGCGTTGAGCAGGAATGCGCAGGCAAGCACCGTCCCCGCCGCCCGCCTCAGCGTCCGTCTCCTCTCGCTGAGCGCTCGCATTCGTACCGCCCATGAACCCGCGAGACGACTCATAACGTCCTCACTTTTTTGCGTACGTACGCGGGGTGGTGACGGTATAGCGGAGGATGTGTCGCGATGTCAAGCATCTCCCTGTCTCACGAAGAGAACCTTCTCGCCACCATGAGAGACAGGTCGCACGACAAGAGGCCGGGTCGAAGCCACGCGTCGCATCGCTCCCATGAAGCGCGCACGCCGCTTTGTCACCGCTCCCCTGTCATTCCGAGCGAAGTCGAGGAATCTCTCTCCGACTCCTCGCGCGCGACCTCCAGCACGCGTCCCTCGTCCTCCACGACGGCCGCAAGCCGTGCTTGGTGAGGCTCTCGCGTAGCGATGAGGTCGAGGGCGAGTGGGACGGCCACCACGGGGCGGAAGCGGTCCTTGTCGGAGAGAGATTCGTCGACAAGCTCGGAATGACGGGCGGTGGGGACGCGGCCTTGGGATGAGAGGGGACGAAAGATCTCGGGGGGCGGTGGGAAGCAGAGGATCGCCGTGGCATCCGTGATGTTCGCACCGGATAGCCAGGCGATGGCACGGCCTCCACCCCACGCCCTCGGAGATCACCTCCAGCGCTTCGACGGGGTCGCAGGTCGTTGCCATGGCAATTCACAGAACCGGACGGTGGTGGAGCGTATTCGGCGCGAGTCGATCCCGGTCCTCCAGGAGCGTCCCGGTCGCCTTCGTCAGCGCTTCTCCGGCGGCTTGTCCTTGTCCCTTCCATCGTCGATGTCACGATCGGACGATGGGTCGTCCTTGGTTGCGATCGCAGCCTGCTTGTCCTGGGCCTGGTCGAGTTCCCAGGCGGCGGTAATCAAGCCGACGTGGCTGAACGCCTGCGGAAAATTGCCGAGCTGCTCACCGGTCGCGGTATCGATCTCTTCCGCGAGCAGCCCGAGGTCGTTGGCGTAGCCGGCCAGCTTGGCGAAGAGCGCCTTCGCCCGGTCTAACTCGCCCGCCCGGGCAAGACAGGAGACAAGCCAGAACGAGCAGATGACAAAAGTGCCTTCTTCGCCTTCCAGCCCATCGGCGTTCACGCCCCCCTCGCTCCGGTAGCGCAGGACGAGACTGTCGACGGTCAGCTCGCGGGCGATCGCCTCGATCGTCGAGCGCATGCGAGGGTCGGTCGCCGGTAGAAAGCCGACCAGGGGCATCAGCAGCGCGGCGGCATCGAGGTCATCACTGTCGAAGGTCTGCGCGTATGCCCCGGCCCGCTCACTCCAGCCCCGCGAGAGAATTGCCTCGCGGACACGATCCCGCTCTGTCGCCCATTCCTTGACGCGGGCGTGGTCGCCGAGCCATGGTGCCAGCTGGACGGCGCGGTCGAGCGCGGTCCAGCACAGGACCTTCGAGGAGAGGTGATGCTGCGGCTCCCCGCGCATCTCCCACATCCCGGCGTCCGTCTCCTGCCAGCGGCGAGCGGCGGCGTCGGCGAGGTAGGCGGCGAATCGCTGAATCTCCGGATGGAGCGAGCCAAGCTTCTCCCGGTAGAGTTGAAGCGCGCTGAGCAGTTCCCCGTAGACGTCGAGCTGGGCCTGTTCCCAGGCGCCGTTGCCGATCCGTACCGGCGCTGAGTCTCGCCAACCGCGAAGATGCGACAGCTCGCGCTCGGCGAGGTCGTGCTCGCCGCCAATGCCGTACATGATCTGCAGGGGGTCCTCGACGCGCAGATGCCCACCGGCGGCACTTGTCATAAATGAGACGAAGTTCTCCGCCTCGTCCGAGCAGGCACCGATGAAGAGCGCTTCGAGCGTCAGACTGGCATCCCGCACCCAGGCATACCGGTAGTCCCAGTTGCGCCCCCCACCGACGGCCTCCGGCAGCGATGTCGTTGGCGCGGCCACGATGGCGCCGGTCGGCCGGTAGGCCAGCCCTTTCAGGACGCGCGCGCTCAGGCGCACCTGATCGCGACTCGCCCCGTCATAGACGTCGTGTGCCTTCTCCCAGGAGCGCCAGCCCGCGACGGTGTCATCGATTCGCGCCGCGACCTGCTCGGGCGGGGAGACCGTGGGCGAGCGGCTCTCGGCGGACGCCCAGCGCAGCGCAAAGCCAATGCTAGCCTCCGCCTCGACCCCGAACGTCACGCGCATCGTCGCATCGTCGATGGTGACCGGTACCCCGGCCGCGACGACAATCTGGTTCGGACCGCCGAACGTCCGGCCCCCTCCCTCCGTCTGGCGGAAGAGCGGCCGGACCAGCCCGTACTCCGGCCGAGGGGCCAGTTCCATGGTGAGATCGACGGTTCCCGAGACACCTTCGACGAGGCGGAGCAGCTCGTGGGGGCTGTCCAGGCCCAGGTCGTGAACACGCTCCCCGTCGGCAAAGGCCATTGCGTCCAGCAACCGGACAACCCCAGCCGCGGTGGTAAAGGTCGTCTCGATCACGAGGGTGCCGGGCAGATAGCGCCGGCTGATGGTAAAGGAGCCGGCAGGTCGGATCGACCAGTGCCCGCCGTCGGGATCAAGCAGACCGGCGAAGAGCGCGGGGCTGTCGAAGCGGGGGAGGCAGAGCCAATCGATGGAGCCACGACGGTCGACCAGCGCGGCCGAGTTGCAATCGCTCAAAAGCCCATAGTCGCCGATCGGGTGCGTTCCCCGGCGCCGATCGCTGCTGGTTGCCAGTGGCGCGGGGATGGTTGACGTGGACGATGTCATCGATGACTCCTCATGGAGCGTGTCAGCGCGCGGCTAGGTGCCGGTTCTGGTCCTATTGAACTGCATCTCGGCCAGGAGGGGAGAACAGTGAACGCGCCAGCGATCGGTCAGGATGGGCGACCATCGTCGCCGGCCAACGCTCACGGTAGATAGAAGTCCTTACGTGCCCATGACCAGGATGACCGCTCCGCGAGGGCCACGGGAACTCTGACCCTCGCGGAGCCGAACGTTAATGGGCAGTTCCAGAGCTGGTTGGGCGGCGACGCTGGCCACGCACTGGTCGACCACAACGTCTCTTCACATGCATGCCATGCTTACCGCGCAAATCTCGTGCTCAACATCAGGTATATTCCCCTGATCCTCTCCCTGCGGCAACGCAGATGATGAGCCGGAAGTTTTTTATCGCCAGTCCCCGACAGATATGGATAAGCCCCCGCTGCCCCGCTGAACGCGAATGAAAGGAGCGTCCTGATGGCCGATGGCGTCGTCTATCGTTCGGTGGTTCGGATCGAGCGGGTGCGTGGGCCACTGCGCCGGGCCTTTCTGCCGGTCGAGCCAGAGCCGGTTCTCTTTGGGACGCACTCCGAGGTCGCCGAGCACTATGGGGTCGATCCCAACGTTCACGAGCCCCACGCGACCACCCTCGACTACATCGTCTCCGCGACTGCTGGCTGACTGATCGGAACCTTCGGGGGCGCGCTGGAAGCGCGTCAGATACCAGCCGGTGACGGCTTCCTCACCGCGGACGCGGTCGGCGAGATCGAGAAGGATGGCAATGTCCTGGTGATCCGCCGCATCCACGTGACCTATCAGCTCCGGCTGCGACCCGAGCAACGCGCCACCGCCGAACGCGTCCACGATTTCCATGCCGAGCACTGCCCGGTCTACCGCACGATCCGCGACTGCGTCGGTGTCACCACGTCGCTCTCGATGGAGACCGAAGAGGGGACATCACCGGCGTAGGGTCGCCGAGGCATCCCGCCGTGGTGGCCAGCCCTGGCAATAGTTGAAGCGGTCAGCGATTTCGGCAACGGCTGACCTGAACAGACCCAGGGTCCGATTAAGGGTGATACTCGACACGGCGGCAGCGAGGCCGCGGAAGATGTGCCGCCCGGATCAATCAGCGACGGTACAGACCAGCGTGTCGTCCAGCCAGAATGGGGGGAGATAGGCGTTGGCGTAGGAGAGTGGGAGCACGTCGGGCGATAGGTGGAGACCGAGCGCGGTCTCCATGAACGCCCGCCGGGTTTCAACCCGACGCCACAGATCGGGATAGTCGCGGGCCAGTTCCTCACGCAGCGACCCATCGGCGAGGGCAATCGTGTCCTCGCAGTTGAGGACCGTGCCGACGGGCAGCGGCGTCGGGATGATGTCGCACTGAAAGATCATCCCCGAGGTGATGCGCTCCTCACCGCCAGCGCGGATCGGCGAGTGGACCCACTCGTCGTAGGAGATCTGGTGCCCCGGGTTGAGCATCGGCGCGAACTTCGCCCCGGCCGCCGTCAGGGCGTCGTGAACCGCGGCGTGGATCGCTCCGCCGGAAACACCGACACCCATCGCGCCGTACCAGCTCGCGACGGCGGCGAAGTAGGGACGAACGATGCGGTCAAGGAACGTGTCGTCCGGGGTGTCGGTGAGCAGACCGGCACGGCAGCAGAGCGACCCCCAATAGCCGATGCCGGCGGTGATGCCGTCGCCCCGACCCAGAGGACGCCCACCCGGCGAGCGCAGTCCGTTGATCGCCTCGCCGGGGCCGCCGGAGGCGACGATCGGGTGCATCGAGAGCGGCTCGCCCGCGTAGCCCATCAGCGCCGCCGATTCACTCTCGGTCATCCCCGGCTCGGTGCCCTGGACAACCCGCAGCACGGCGGCGCCGACGCGCGTCGCCGCCCATTCAAAGAGGGCGATCTGGGCAGCGGAGTTGTGGACCCGCAGACCCCGCCCCGGGTGCATCAGCTCCACCGTCACATCGATCGGAGCGACGCCGGTCACCCGGCGGAGATCGTCGACGATGAACGCCGGCGCAAACGCTGGCGCCCCCGGCGTATCGGTCTCCGCCGCCTCCAGGTATTTCCAGCCGGCGACACCAACGCGCTGCCCGGAGCGGAGCCTGACCTCGCGCAGCACGTCGCCCAGCCGGGGCGCCTCGTCGCGCGGTTGGCCCAGCAGGCTGAAGGATTGGCAGAGAACGACCTCGACCGGCAACCCCGCGACCGCGGTGTGAATGACCCCTTCGTTGCCGACGATGAGCACGCGGCGCCGGTCGGGACCCAGCAGGAGCATCGCCTCTTCGAACCGGGGATCGAAGCCGCAGACAAAGAGCAGGTTGGCGCTGTGCTCGCGATCGCCGTAGACCGCGACCCAGTCAGCACCGGATGCGGCCACCAGCGCCTCCGCCCGCGCTTCGTACTCGGCGGACGGGATCACCGGCGCTACCGTCGGGATATCAATCTCCGGCAGCGGAATGTGGCGCAGCTCCACCTTCATCGTGCCCTCTCTGACTGGTTGATTCCCGGATACTCCCTGGACCGTGTTCCGGGCTACGAACGGATGGTTCCGGTGTCGCCCTCGGCGATCAGCAGGCGATCGCCCACCCTGATCAGCACCGGTTCCCCCTCGTAGCTCGCATAGTAGCCGCGCATCCCCTGGTGAAGGAACTGAAGCGCCTCGGTAACGGTCGCGTCCGGGCGGTGGTCGTCCGGGAAGCGGAGCACATAGCGGCTGAACTCCACGCACGGTGCGGCGACGACGATCCGCTGGAGCGGGACGGACGCGCCACCCTGGGTCTCGATGGTGACACCCCCGGCGAGATCCTCCTCGCGGAGCATCCGCTCCGTCTCGACGAGGATGTTCTCGCCGGCGATTCCATCGGAGAGATGTACGCCAAAGCGATCGCGCATGGCGGCGTAGTGAGCGGTGAAGCCGATCGAGAGGGCGTTCACCCCGAGCCGTTGTTTTGAGGCGGGATGATCACGGTGGTGGACATCGACAATCTGGTCTCCGTCCTTCCCCGGCGCCATCACGCCCTCCGCCGTCACGGTCAGTGCGGCGACCTCGCGCAGCGGCGTCGGGTCATAGCGGCGCGCGGGTTGTTGTCCAACCTTGAGGCTCGACTCCTGCACTTGTAGCCGCACGATGACGCCGAGGCAGCAATCGGCGGATGTGAGCCGCAGCATCCCCGCGTCGGTCGCGCCATGAGCCATCTGCTTACCCCGCACGAGTCATCTGGTAGAACGGGTAGGAGCTGAGATAGAGCGGGTTGGGCGTGAACCCCTGAATGTCTTTGCCCAGAATCGTGTACCACTTGACCTGGCCGTAATAGATCGCCGGTGGGTCTTGCTCGGTCAGGATGTTCTGCGCCTCCGCCATCAGCGTGGTCAACTGCGCTTCGTCCGTGTAGTGCTCGGCCTCGGCCATGATCTGCTCGAAGCGGTCGTTGACCCAGAAGCTGGCGTTCCCGCCCTTGCCGATCATCCCCTTGGTAAAGTTCGGCGCCAGCATGTTCCAGGGGTCGTTGTAGTCGGGCCACCAGCGCTGGGCGGCGACGAACATCGGGCGCTCCTCGGCCGGTGCCGCGCCATAGAGGTAGTCGCCATGGGTGGCGCGATCGACCTCGCCGACATCGAGCTGGAAACCCATCTCCTGAACATTCGCCTGGAAGAGCTGGGCCACCGCCGCCTCGGCCTGCTCGCCACTGGGGTAGACGTAATCGAAGGAGTCCCCTTCCTTGAACCCGGCCTGCAGGATCAACGCTTTCGCTTTAACGAGGTCGGTCGGGTAGATGAAGACCGCCGTGTCATGCCCTCGCACTGTGTCGGGCAGTGGACCGGAGCGCTTGAGCAAACCCTTGTAGACGCCCTCGATCACCGCATCGTAGGGGAAGGCGAAAGAGAACCCCTGGCGCGCCTCCTTCGTTTTGAGCCGCGGCGCGTTCATGTGCGCCCAGCCGACGGCGGTCGAGTCGTAGACCAGTGTCTGCAGATCGCCCTTCTGCTCGATGTCGGCGACGTCCTCCGGTGTCAGGCTGAAGGCGGCCGCGTCGGCGTCGCCGCTTTCTAGCAACTGGCGCCGGGTTTCCCCCGCCTCGACGACGCGCATTACGATCTGGTCGAAATGGTTGCCGGACCAGCCGCCGTGGTAGTCCGCGAATTTTTCCAGCGTCACGTGGTCGTTTGGCTCGTTCTCGGTCAGCTGGTAGGGACCGGTGCCGACCATGTTCTGGCCGAACCACTCGTGGGCGAAGGGGTCGTCGTCGGTCTTGTGCTCCTCGACCAGACCGGCGTTGACGACCAGCGGACCGTACTCGGAGGCCATCGCCGCCAGAAAGAGGGGTTGGGGCGAACCGAGGTTGAAGCGGATGGTCGCGGCATCGACGACCTCCATCTGCTTCGGGTCGGTCATGAAACGAGCGATCACATTGACCGGTCCCTGCCCGAGCTGAAGGAAGCGCGTGAAGGAGTCCTTGACCGCCTGGGCGCCGCAGGCGGTCCCGTCATGAAAACGGGCGTTCGGGGCGATCTTAAAGGTGTGAACTTGCTGGTCGGGACTGCTCTCCCACGACTCGGCCAGCATCGGCTCGAACTCGCTCGTGCTGTCGCCCTTCAGCCGGAGGAGCATCTCGTAGGCGCCCAGGAAGAGCATCGACGCCTGATTGTCGTAGGCGCTGTGGGGATCGAGATTCGTCACCGGGCCGGTTGCCACCACCGTGAAGGTGCCGCTGCTCTCGGCCGCCGCCGGCGTGACCGCCTGGGTGCCGGCCGCCGCCTCGGGGGCAGACGCCATCCAGGCCGCGATGACCGGACTCGACAGACCGAGCCGGAGCCCAAGCGAGAGGATTTGCCGCCGGCTCAGCGACGTCGGCAGCGCGTTGCTGATGATCGATGCCGCCCCCTGCATGGAATTTCTCCTCACTATCACCGCATCGTACCGAACCTTGCGCACCCAGCCACCTTCCACGCCTGCCGTCAGGTCGCGATCCCGCACCAGTCGAGGACGAAGGCGCCGATCACCTTCGCCGTTGGCACGACCGAGGCCAGATCGAGCCACTCGTCGGCGCCGTGAGGATTGCCGCCGGAGGCGCCGTAGCAGCCCGCCGGAATCCTGGCAAAGTTGTAGTACCGATCGTCGGTGATCGAGGTCGCGACGCGGACCGGCATCTCCGCACCATGGACCTGCCGGTGCCACCTGGCCATCATCTGGACGATCGGTGCGTCCGCTGGAATGGTGGAGCCGGCACTCTGGAATCCATCGTAGCTGACGGTTGGCGGGTGCGCTCGCAGCCAGTCGTCGGCATCCGCCGCCGTTCGCACCGCCTCTTCGATCAACCGGTGCATCTCGGCGACGGTCTGACCGGGGTAAAAGCTGACCCGGCAGTGCAGCTCGCAGGAGCCGGGGACGGTGCTTGGCCAGTCGCCACCCTGAATCACGCCGATGTTGAGGTTGATCGGGTGGTCGACGCCCGCCCAGTCGGGGTGCGCCGTCTCGTTCAACCGACGATCAAGCTCCTCCAGCGCCCGGATCACCGGGACCGACTTCGAGATCGCGTTCACGCCGCGCGATGCCTCCATCGCGTGCCAGGCCCGGCCCTCGATCCGCACCCGGAACCAGAGCACACCGAGGCAGGCGCGGGTGAAGCGCATCTGCTCCGACTCGGTGACGATCGCCGCGTCGGCGTGGCTCCGGCGGGCGGCATCGAGCGCCCCGATACCGCTGCATTCCTCCTCGATCACACTGTGGACCGTCAGATCGCCCGCCAGCCCGATGCCCAGATCGCGCAGCAGCCGTGGCAGAAAAAGGTTCGTGGCGATGCCGATCTTCATATCCATCGCGCCGCGGCCATACATCCGGTCGCCAACGATCTCGGCGCCCCAGGGGTCGTACGTCCAGGCCGCCAGGGGCTCGGGGCTGACGACATCGATATGCCCGTTCAAGATCAGCGACCGTCCGCCACCGGCGCCGCGCAATGTACCGGCGACGTTCGGGCGACCCGCGAAGGGAACGCCGCTGTCGCCGGCATTCGGCAGAGTGCGGGTTGACGGATCAAGATCCCAGGACTCGGTTTCCATCCCCGTCGCCCGCAGATAATCGGCGACGAATGCCTGGGCCGGCCCTTCCTCACCCAGCAGGCTGGGCCGCCGCACCAGCTCGGCGACGACATCGATCAGCTCATCGAATCGCGCCTCGATCGTCGCCCAGAGCCGCTCGACCGCTGGCGCAAGAGGATCGGGCATGGGTGCGAACCTCAGATCTTCTGGCGGTGTTCTCATCGTAACTGCATTGAATGGACCTCGACGCCGGTCAGCAGCGAGCACACCCGGCACCTCGTCCGCAGTTCGGCATCATACCGCTCGACACGGTATCGGTCTCGGGACTCTCGCCGACGATCGGTCCAGCGCGATGCGTGGTCGCGGACACGGAGGTAGCTGCAAGCGACGGCGGATCGCCCTCCCAGCCGAGGCCAGCGCTGTCACCCGTGGTCAAGCAGCTCGAGCACCGGGGCAATCCTCGCGACGCAGGCGGGCGTCGTCGGGGTCAGCAGCAGTTGGAGGTGAGCGATCCCTTCACGGGCGAACTGGCGGCAGGACTCCGCGAGCTCCTCCGTAGTGCCGGTCAGCGGACGGCTCGTTCCATCGGAGCGGGGTTCGTGCCCGGAGAAGTCGACGCGGACGGCCAGGGTGCGGCCGAGCGTCGATGGCAGACGCCCGCATTGCACGCAGGCATCGTCGACTCTCTCCTGGAGGGGTGGTACCGCGGACGGATCACTGTGCTCCCAGACGAGCCAGGCGTTCCAGAGGTCGGCGAACCGCGCTACCAGCTCGAGCATTCGTGGTCGGGTGCTGCCGATCAGGAGGGGAGGGCCAGCCGGGCGGGGACCGCGCGGGCTCAACACGCAATCGTGCGCGTCGTAGTACGTTCCCGTGAAATCGATCTCCCCTTCGCGCAGGAGGGTGACAATGATCGTCAGCGCCTCCGCGAAACGACCCACGCGGTGGTCGAAGGGGTAGCCAAAGGCGCGATACTCGAGCTCGTGCCATCCCGCGCCAAGTCCCAGAATCAGCCGGCCATCACTGATCTCGTCGACGGTGGCGGCCATCTTGGCGAGCAGGGCCGGATTGCGGAACCCCGTGCAGACGACCAGCGTGCCGAGCTCAACCCGCGCCGTCGAGGCAGCGAGGGCCGCCAGGAGTGACCACCCTTCCCAGACGCCGACTGATCCGGTATCCCGGCCGATCTTCTCGTACTCACCGCCGAAGCGCATCAGCAGGTGGTCCACCACCCAGAGTGAATCGAACCCCACCGCCTCCGCCTGGCGCGCCATCGCCACGATATTGCGACAGCGCGGGGTCGCTCCACCTAATGCGCCCTCTGCTTACGGCAGGATGAGGCCCACCTGAAGCGGTCGACGCCGCGCCCCGATCCCCGGAATTCCCAGGAGTGAGTCAGCCACGGTCGAGCGCTCCGGTCCGTTCGCGCTCGACCAGGACGCGGCGAAGGATCTTCCCCGACGGCGACTTCGGGATCTGCTCGACGAACTCCAGCCGGCGCACCTTCATGTAGGGCGCCACGCGCTCGGCGACGAATGTCATCAGATCCTCAGGGGTTGCGGCCGTCCGAAGGACGATGAATGCCTTGGGCACTTCCCCGGCGTCCTCGTCCGGGGATGGGATCACGGCGGCGTCGGCGACCGCCGGGTGCGTCAGCAGGATGCCCTCAAGTTCGGCTGGCGCAACCTGAAACCCCTTGACCTTGATGAGTTCCTTGAGGCGATCAAGCACGTAGAAGTAGCCGTCCTCGTCGGCACAGCCGAGATCCCCGGTCCGCAGCCATCCGTCGGCATCGAGCATCGCCGCGGTCTGCTCCGGCCGGTGAAGGTATCCTTTCATCACCTGTGGGCCGCGAATCCGGATCTCACCCTGCGCCCCCGGCCCGAGCTCGGCACCGGTTTCCGGGTCGACCACCCGTCCCTCTGTCCCTGCCACCAGCGGCCCTATTGACGCGAGCTTGATCCGATCAGGGTCGGGCGGGTTGATGTGCGAGACGGGGCTGGCTTCGGTCAGGCCGTAGCCTTGCTTCACCGCGCAACCCAGCCGCTGGCGACAACTGGTGGCGAGCTCGGCGCTCAGCGGAGCGGCGCCCGACATCAGGCATCGGAGGTTCGATAGGTCGTAGTGTTCGACCACCGGCTGCTTGGCGAGCGCCAGGATAATGGGTGGAACGACGTAGGCATAGGTCACGCGGTAGAGCTCGAGCGTCTGCAAGAACTGCTCGAGATTGAATCGGGGCAGGGTGACGATGGTTGCACCCATGGCCAGACCAAAGTTCATCACGACAGTCATGCCAAAGATATGGAACAGGGGCAGAATGCCGATCAGCGTGTCGCGCTCTGAGATCGGTTCGCTTGCCATCACCTGGGCGAGGTTCGCAACCAGGTTGGCGTGTGTCAGCATCACGCCTTTGGGCAGACCTGTCGTCCCACTTGAGTACGGAAGGAGAGCGAGATCGTGCCGTGGATCGATGGTCACCTGGGGCGGGTCATTGCCGTGGTCGAGCAGCGTGGCGAAGGGTGTCGCTCCCGGCGCCTCCCCGATCGTGAAGACCTCTCGCACCTTCGACCGGGCAATCCCCGGAGCCAGTCGCTCCAGGGAGTCGGGAACGGTCAGCAGATAGGTTGCACCGGCATCGTTGAGTTGGCTGGCCAGTTCGTCAGCGGTCTGGAGGGGATTGGCCGGCGTGACAATGCCGCCGAGCGAGAGGACGGCGTGGAGCGCGATCGCGAACTCCGGGCAGTTTGGCGTGGAGATGGCAAAGACCTCTCCTTTGCCAAAGCCATGCGCCGCCAGACCGGTGGCCGTCCGCTTGACCCCGTCGGCGAGCTGGGAGTAGGTGAGAATCTGCCTGCTGACACCATCGATCAGGGCCGGTTTGTTCGGTAGCCGCCCCGCCTGACGCAGGACGAATGGCGTCAACGGCAGATCGGGGATCGACACGTCGGGATACGGGCTGCGGAAGATCATCGGTCCGCCTCCTGACCTGGCTCTGATCGGCGTCCACCGCGATCGGTGGACGCCATTGCAGCCTGATGGAAAGCGATCCGCGCCGCATCGTCCGGATGGCGGATATGAAATGAAAACGTTCACTGTTGCGTCTACGCAAGGTACGTAGCGGTGGATGTCGACTCAGATAAGGCCACGCTGAACGGCGATCGCGGCCGCTTCCGTGCGCGAGCCGACCCCGAGCTTGGTCAGGATATTGGTGACGTGGGTCTGAGCGGTGCGGACGGAGATAAAGAGATCGAAGGCGATCTCCGGATTGGAGCGCCCGCCCACGACCAGACGCAGCACTTCGATCTCGCGCGCGGTCAATCCAAGACGGCCGGCCGCCGACGCCGGTTTGGTCGTGAGTGTGACGGCGGTCACGACGGTTCTGGCCTCAGTCACCGCGTTCGCGAGCGATAGTGCTTGTCCCGCCGCCCACGCCGCGTCGAAGGCCCGCGGGGTCAATCCTGCGCGAGCCGCCGTGACCGCGCGCTCGTACTGCCCGCGGTGCCGCGGACGGGCGGCGCCAATCTTCTCTCGGAGCGCGGACGTGGCGCCCAGGAGTCTCGCCGCCAGTTCGGGATGGTTGGCAAATGCGGCAACAGTGGCCAGACCGCTCAGGCAGCCAGCGATCCGTACCGTATCGCCCTCGTCCCAGTGAAGCGCCAGGCTCTCATCATAATGGGCCGCCGCTCGCGCGTAGTCGCCCCGATCGCGCGCGACCCGACCGAGGTTGGTGAGCGCACTCGCCATCCCGTAGGCATTGCCGAGGTCTCGACACGTTTGCAACGACGCCTCAAAGAAGGGTTCCGCTCCGTCCAGATCGCCATGCTGCCGATACGTCACCAGACCAAGCTCATTCACGATGTGTGCCGCATAGAGCGGCTTGTCCGCAGCGTAGAGCCGCTCATCCGCGGCCTGAAAGAGCGCCAATCCCTCATGGAGGAGAGCTCGCGCCCGATCGAAGTCGCCTTGATCCTCCGCCACCAACGCGGCGACGTAGAGACCCACGGCGATCGTTGACGTCTCCTCAAGCGGTCGAAAGAAGGCAACCGCCTCTTCGATGAGGTCGGCGGCACGCGGCAGATCTCCGGTAGCCCAGGCGAGATACGCCGCCCCCGCCAGCGCCCCGGCCCGCGTTCGCGGCGATGTCTGGGGACGGGCGGCGAGTGCCCGTTCTGCCCAGGATCGTCCCTCGCTCACGTGACCACGCAGATACCAGAACCGGCAGAGCGCGAATGTCAGGCGCTGTGCAATCTCGGTCTCGCCGCGTTCAAGCGCCCAGGCAAGTACCGCTCGCAAGGTCTCATGCTCGGCGTCGAGACGAGCCAGCCACTGGCGGTGTTCGGGTCCAAAGAGTCCCGCGTATCCCGGTTCCGCGAGTGCCAGGCACCAGTCCGCGAGACGCTGACGGGTTGTCTGCTCCTCGCCGCTGGCGAGCAGTCGCTCGACCCCGTATTCCCGGATCGTCTCCAGCATCGTGAATCGGGCACCGTCCTCATCGTCACCCTCCACGGTGATCTGCTGGCGCACCAGGCTCATGTCCACCAATGAGGCGACCGCGTCGAAGACACCGAGGCCGAGATGGTCCGCGATATCGACCACGGCCGCCGCCGCGTCGATGGTCAAGCCGCCGACGAAGACGCTCAGCTGCCGGAAGGCCGCCTGTTCCTCGGGGGAGAGGAGGTCGTAGCTCCAGGCGATCGCGTCGTGCATCGTCCGCTGACGGAGCGGGGCGTCGCGCCCGCCGCCGGTCAGCAGTGGCAATCTGGTCTCAAGCCGCGCCGCCAATACCGTGGCTGGAAACAGCTTGATCCGCGCGGCGGCCAGCTCGATCGCCAGTGGCAACCCGTCCAGCTGACGGCAAATGCTCGCGACCGCCGAGGTGTTCTCAGGCGTCAGGCTGAATCCTTCCCTGACCGCCTGCGCCCGCTCGACAAAGAGCCGAACCGCTTCTGACGTTTGCACCCATTCGAAGGTCGCTCCCTCGTCGTCCGCCAGCGTGAGGGGGGGCACTCCGTGCTCGCGTTCCCCGGACACACGCAGCCGAACGCGGCTCGTCGCGAGGATGGTGAGTCCTGGACATGCCACCAAAAGGCCGGCCACCAGCGGCGCGGCCCCGACAACCTGCTCGAAGTTGTCGAGGACGAGCAGCAGCGACTGGTCGCGTAGGAACGAGGTGAGACGGGCGGTCAATGATTCATCGCCCCCTTCACGCATCCCGAGAGCGAGGGCGATCGTGGCGGCGACGAGGTCCGGGTCGGCGATGGGGGCGAGGCTGACGAACCGGACGCCATCTGGGAAGCCCTCAACCAGGTTGGTGGCCACTTGAAGCGCGAGTCGAGTCTTGCCCACGCCGCCCGGACCGGTCAGGGTCACCAGCCGGACATCTGGCCCACGAAGGAGGCGGACGACCGCTGCAATCTCCTGCTCCCGACCTATCAGGGGGGTGAGCGGCAGCGGCATCCCGTGGAGGCGGTCGCGTGGCTGCGAGTGGAGCATCGCGGTCTCCAGCGGTGGATGCGACGATGGCTCGGCCGGTCATCATGGTCCCTTGATCGCGCTTCGTCAAACGCCGCGTATCACGCTGGTGTCGAGACATGGCGGCAACAGGTTCGCTCTGCCCCCGGACGCATGAGATATCCGCGATGCTGCTCGTGGCCGCGTTTCGTCAGTCGCGTAGTCGCGGGCCTGCTGGTGGTGAGTCACGTGATCGACGTGCCTTGGTTCGACCTGTCACCCATGAATGAGCGACGCTCTCACCGTCCGGGCCGACTATGGTGACCGGCTCGGCCAAGACCTTGATAGTCGTCGCTGGTCGCCGGTCAGGATAATCCTGGCGGTTCGAGCTCGTCGCCCCGAATCTCGACGAGGATGTCGTCGGTGGTGACGAGCTGGTCGACCTCGCAGGCGACGCGCTCGACGACACCCGCCACCGGCGCAGTGCTGACCAGCTCCATCTTCATCGCGCCGAGGGTGACGAGCGGCTGATCCCGCGTCACGCGGTCACCGACGGCCACCTGCAGCGCGAGGACCTTCCCCGGGAGGGGCGCCCGGACCCGACCATCGCCCGCGCGTTCCCGGCGCGCGACATCTCCGGTCGGTCGCGCACCGGCGTGAACCAGCCAGCGCCCCCCGTGACCCGCTACCTCGATCCCGTCGCCTCGCTCGACGATCGCCAACCGGACCACCCGCTCCCCAGCCGCGATCGTCCAGACTCCGGTCGTATCGCGCCACCACCGCAGCGGCACGGTTGCGCCCGCGGTCGTCATCTCCCAGGCGGTCCCTGCCCGCCGGACGCTGGCGTGCTCCTCCCAGTCGTCACCGTGGAACGTCAGCGTCGCCGCGCCCGCGATCCGAAAGGGTCCAATCGCCGCCCAGGGGTCGGCTGGCTGTGCGTCGGATCGATCAAGCGTCTGAGCGATTGCCGCCACCAGCGGCGGCGACGGATGTCCGTCGGCCACGATCGCTCCCGCGGCCTTTGGCGGCACGTCGCCCGCTGTCCTCGTCGTGGCGCGTCCGGCAGCCATCGCCTCGTTGTCGAGCAGGTCGATCAGCCACGGCACGTTCGTCGGCACTCCCGTCACCTTGGTGTCGAGCAAGGCGTCCCGCAGGGTCGCCATCGCCGCCGGCCGGTCGACCCCGTGGGCGATGACCTTGGCGAGGAGCGGATCGTAGGCGGCCGGGACCTCGTCACCGCTGGCGTAGCCGGCGTCGACCCGCAGACCCGGACCCGCCGGCCAGGCGACCGTGCTCAGCCTACCCGGCGCTGGAAAGAACCCCGCCGCGGGGTCGTCGGCGTAGACCCGGGCCTCGATAGCGTGGCCCCGCGGCAATGGCGCCGCCTCCGGAAGTGGCCCGTCCGCGGCGATGGCGAGCTGCCACGCGACGAGATCGATACCGGTCACGGCCTCGGTGACCGGATGCTCGACCTGAATCCGCGGGTTGACCTCGAGAAAGGCGAGCGTGCCATCGCCGTCGAGGAGGAACTCGCAGGTCGCGATTCCCTGAAGCCCCACCTCGGCGGCGATCTGAGCCGCATGCTCGTGCAGGCGTCGTCTGGTTGCATCGTCGATGTTCGGGGCCGGAGCCTCCTCGATCACTTTCTGGCTCCGCCGCTGGAGTGAGCAATCACGGTCGCCAAGGACGAGGATGCGCCCCCTGGCCGCCGCGACCTGCGCCTCGACATGCCGCGCGTCGACCAGCTCCCGCTCCAGATAGACGGGTGCACCGGCGCCGGCGGCGGTACTTTCCCGTCGCGATGCCTCGACCGCTTCGATCAACGCCGCTTCCGCCGCGACTCGCCGCAGCCCGCGACCGCCGCCCGCCCCGGCCGGCTTGACCAGCAGTGGATAGCCCACCTCTCGCGCCGCAGTGAGCCAGCCGTCCGCGTCGTCCCCAAGCGGCGGGCTTGCCGGCAGGACCGGCGCCCCCGCCCGGACGGCCGCCGCTCGCGTCGCCAGCTTGTCACCACACAGTTGGAGGGTCGCCGCCGCCGGACCGACGAAGCGGATACCGGCCGCGTCGCACGCCGCGGCGAGGCCGGCCCGCTCGCTCAGAAAGCCATACCCCGGATGGAGAAACGCCGCCCTCGCGCGTTGCGCCGCCTCGATCACCCGGTCTACATCGAGCTCGGAGCCCGCTTCCCCGACCAATTCGACGCGGCCGACCCGGCGGGCAGCGAACCCGGAAAGGTCCGGCTCCCCGAGCAGCAGGATCGGCACCGCGCCGAGTCGCCGGCAGGTTGCCGCGATCCGCACCGCGATCTCGCCACGGTTAGCGATCGCGATCCGACGGCCGGCGAGCTCGATCACCGGCTCTCGACCCAGGCGGCCGGCCGCTTCTCCAGAAAGGCGCGCAGCCCTTCCCGGGCCTCGTCGCTCCCCAGCCGCTCGACCAACAGCTCCGCCATCGCGTCGCGTGTCGTCGCCGGATCGAAACCGGCGACGAGGGCCGGAAACCGCTTGATCGCGGCCAGCGCGCCGGGTGCGCCGCGCAGCAGGCTCCCTACGACGTCATCCGTCGCCGCTGCCAGGTCGTCCGCGGGGACCGCGCGATGGACCAGACCGCAACGCAGCGCGTCCTCGACCTCGAACGGGGTCGCCAGGAGCATCCGCGCCATTGCCTCGCGGACGCCGAGCGCGGCGAAGACGTACGGTCCAACCACGGCCGGGACCAGTCCCAGTCGCGCCTCGCTCAGGGAGAAGGCGGTGCCTTCGGCCGCGACCACGATATCGGCGGCACAGAGCAGACCAACCCCACCACCGTAGGCGGCCCCGTGGACACGGGCGACGATCGGCACGGGGCAGGCAGTCATCGCCGCCAGCAGGTCGACGAGCCCTTTGGCGTCGGCTCTGGCCCGATCGCCACCCTCGGACGCGCTGAACTCGGCGATGTCACCTCCCGCGCAGAAGACGGGCCCCGCGCCGTCGAGCACCACCACCCGCGTCCCGTCACCTGCCGCGACCGAGGCGACGGCATGACCGAGTGCATCCACCAGCGAGCGCGACAACGCATTGCGTCGCGCGGCCCGGTTCAGGGTCAGGCGGCACACTGACCTGTCCTGAACCACGATCAGCTCATTGCTCGCCGTGGGATTGGCCGTTGCAGGAACCGAATCATCTGCCGTCACGGTGCGCTCTCCTCCTCTCGACGATCGCTCACATGCGGAGAACGCCGAAATCGGTCCGTGGGATCGGCGCATTGAGGGTCGTCGCCAGAGCCAGACCAACGACGGGCCGGGTCTGACGCGGGTCGATGATCCCGTCGTCCCAGAGGCGGGCGGTCGCGAAGTAGGGGCTCGATTCTTCGGCGTAGCGCGCTTCGACCTCGCGACGAATCTCCGCCAGCTCCTCCACGTCGTCCATGCCTCCCTGATGAGCAGTGCCCTGGCGGCGGATCTCGGTCAGGACGCCGGCCGCCTGCTCGCCTCCCATGACCGCGATGCGGTGACTCGGCCAGGAAAAGACGAAGCGCGGGTCGTAGGCCCGGCCACACATCGCGTAGTTGCCGGCGCCGTAGCTGGCGCCAATCATCACGGTGATCTTGGGTACCTGGGCGACCGCGACCGCGGCGACCATCTTCGCGCCGTCCCGAGCCACTCCTTCATGCTCATAGCGGCGGCCGACGATGAACCCGGTGATGTTCTGAAAGAAGAGCAGCGGCACCCGCTGCTGCGCGCAGAGCATGACGAAGTGGGCGCCTTTGCGCGCCGACTCGGGAAAGAGGATGCCGTTGTTGGCGAGGATCCCCACCGGGATGCCGTACAGGTGACCGAAGCCGCAGACGAGAGTCGTCCCGTACTCCGCTTTGAACTCCCGGAGCCGGCTCCCATCGAGCACCCGGCGCAGCACCTGGCGCACGTCGTAGGGATGGCGTGGATCGGAGGGGACGATCCCGAGCAGGTCCTCCGGGTCTTCTTCCGGCTCGCGGATCGGCTCTCGCTGCCAGGGAGACGGAGGCGGGAGGGGTCGGGGGGCGCTCATCAGGTCGCGCGCCAGCAGCAGCGCCGCTGGCTCGTCGTCGGCGATGTAGTCGACGACACCACTGATCCGACCGTGGACGTCGGCGCCGCCGAGCTCCTCGGCCGAGACTTCCTCGCCCGTCGCCGCCTTGACCAGTGGTGGACCCGCCAGAAAGATCGTGCCGGCCCCGCGGACGATGACCGCCTCGTCGCACATCGCGGGCACGTAGGCGCCGCCGGCCGTGCAGGAGCCGAGAACGATCGCGACCTGCCGGAGACCGCGCGCCGACAGCAGCGCCTGGTTGCGGAAGATCCGCCCGAAGTGCTCCCGGTCGCCAAAAACCTCGCTCTGGAGCGGCAGGAACGCGCCGCCCGAGTCGACGAGGTAGAGGCAGGGCAGATGGTTCTGCAGGGCGATCTCCTGGGCGCGAAGATGCTTCTTGACCGTCATCGGGAAGTAGGTGCCACCCTTGACCGTGGGATCATTGGCGACGACCACGACCTCGCGGCCGCCGATCCGCCCGATCCCGGTAACGATCCCGGCCCCCGGGCTCGCGCCGTCGTACATCCCGTCCGCGGCCAACGGGGAAAGCTCGAGGAAGGGTGATGCAGGGTCGAGGACCCGCTCAATGCGCTCCCGCACCGGCAGCTTGCCGCGCGCCCGCGATTTGGCCAGCGCCGCCTCGCCACCGCCGGCAGCGGCTCGCACCAGCCGCTCCTCCAGCTCGGTCACCGCCGCCCGGTTCGTCTGCTCGGAGGTTGTGTCCTCGGAGAATTGGGTGATGGTCATAAGCTCAGCTTGAATCCGAATGAAGGCATGGCTGGCGGCGCGGCGCCTCACTTATTCGAGGTGATAACGGATTGTGCGGACTACCGGGGCATGAAAGACGATGAGCCCCGCTCTTTTGTGCCTCCTGAGTCGCGCACACCTCTCGTTCGACGCGACACCCTAAACCGCGGCCGCGATTTTCTCGGCGGCGAGCCGTGCCCGGAGCGCATCGAGGTCGACATCGATTGTCGCAACCTCGGCGCGTCCGCCCTCCTCAGGAATCTCGCGACCGATGTCCAGATAGGTGAGGATCAACGCTTCGGCGTAGTCAAGGGCCATCGCGAGCGCTTCCTCGCCGGTCAGGCCAAACGTCACGAGATCTGGCAGATCCGGACTGGTGACATTGATCGCCGATCCGTCCGGCTCTGGTGTCAGCACGACGCTGCAACGACGTTTCATCGCTTAGGCTCCTTGGAGCGATAGCGGACAAACTCTTCTACGGTCATCCCGGCGAGGCTTATGATACTGCGCAGCGTTCTTAGAGGAATATCACCGGGGTGCCTTGGCCCCCGCACAATGCGGCTGTCCATTTGCCAGATGCGGTGACCGCTGGACCGAACGGTGACAAAGCCGGCGCGTGCCAGGGTGCGCTCCACCTCCCTGGCGGACATCGGTGTCAGCTTCACCATGGCTTAGCGTTTCACCGGGTTGATCCGCCAGATCAAATGCTTGGACGCCCCATCGGTGACGCATCCCATTCGGGATCTGACCAGCCAGGTCATCGGCGATCAGTCGTGGCGGTCTGAGGCTCAGCGTACTCACCGGTCACTGTGTTGACGCCACGGGTTCCACTCCTTCGACCACGGTCAGGAACTGGGTACGGGCGTGTTGGTGGCGGATCGGCAGGATCGCCTGGTACGCGGGTGAGGCGTGCCAGGCCGTGGCGCGCTCGACACTCGGAAACTCCAGGATCACGATCCGCTGCGGTTGCCAGTCGCCTTCCAGCGTCTCATGGGCGCCCCCACGAACGATGAAGCGTCCCTCAAATGGAACGAGGGTGCCCGGAACCGCGCTGGTGTAGTCGCGGTAGGCCTCGGGATCGATCACCTTGACGTCGACGATGACATAGGCTGGCATCGAGCGAATCCTTCTCCACCGGGTCCACCGGGTCCACCGGGTCCGCCGGGTCAGTCGGTCAGACCCATCTGCCGGGCGATGACGTACCGGCAGATCTCACTCGTCCCTTCGCCGATCGTCAGCACCTTTGCATCCCGATAGAAGCGAGGTACGGCCGACTCCTCGATGTAGCCGAAACCGCCGTGCACCTGCATATTCTCCTCGGCCGCCCGGACGGCGACCTCGGAAGCAAAGAGCTTCGCCATCGCGGCCTCCTCCGTGAACCGTTGACCCCTCTCCTTCAGCGCCGCCGCGCGGTAGGTGAGAAGCCGCGCCGCCGCGATCTGCGTTTTCAGGTCGGCTAGCTTGGCGTAGATCGCCTGCTGCCGGGAGATCGGCGCCCCAAAGGCGACTCGCGCCTGGGCGTAGGCGGTTGCCTGCTCCAGCGCGCCCTGGGCCAGACCAACCGACATCGCCGCGATCCCGACCCGCCCGCCGTCGAGCGCGGTCAGAAAGACGCGCGCTCCGCCGCCGGGTGGACCGAGCAGCGCGTCGTCCGGCACCCGGCAATCGGTGAAGACCAGCTCCCGGGTATCGGAGGCATGCCACCCCATCTTGCGGTAGGGCTTCTGTGGCTCGTAACCGGGTGTCCCGTTGGGGACGATGAAGGTGCTGAGGGCGGTGCGGCCGTCATCAAGTGCGGTCTGCGCCGTGACGATGACGAAGGCGCTCAACTCGGTACCGGCGTTGGTGGTGAACGCCTTCGTGCCGGTGATCGTCCAGCCATCGTCCTCGCGCCGGGCGGTAGTCGTCGCGGCCTGAACATCGGAGCCAGCGTCCGGCTCGGTACTGCCGAAGGCGCCGAGATGCTCGCCCCGGGCCAGGGGCACCAGCCAGCGCTGCTTCTGCTCCTCGGTGCCGAAGAGCAGGATCGGCTCGCCCGCGATCGAGACATCGGCGCCGACCGTGACCGCCATCGACGAATCGATCCGGGCCAGCTCCTCGACGACCACCGCCTGCGCGACCGCTCCCGCCCCGAGCCCGCCGTATTCCTCGGGAAAGGCGACGCCCATCGCGCCGAGCTCGCCGAGCTTGCGCACGGTCTCGGTCGGGAACTGATGGGTCTGGTCCCACTCGGCGGCGTGGGGCGCGATCTCACTCTCGGCGAACTCGCGGATCGTCTCCCGCAGCGCCCGCTGCTCGTCAGAAAGCTCGAAACTGGGATAGGAGGTCATCGTCGTCCTCCAGATGAACATCGTCAGCCGCCCCGTCGCGGTCCGTGGTTAGGGAAGTGTACAGCTTGGAGTGTGCCAGATTGCGCCGACGTAACCACCGTTGACAGACGTACGATCACATGCTAATAATATAAGCAAAGAGCAGCCGCTATCAGGAGGGCATTGTGGAAGAGCTTCCTAAAGAGAACACGGTCTTCGATCGCTTGGCCCCGATCTTTCCGATGATCTATGAAGCCTTCGAACATGGAGCGACCGTGGCGCGAGTCTTGTTCGACGAATGGGGCATCGTTCCGGAACCCCACGCGTTTGCCTCGATCACACGTCTCCATGCAATCAGGGTTTTAGATCGAAGAGGCCGTGAGTTAGACGGCTACATGCGAACTCATCTTACTAACTCGGGAGTGCAGCTTACGTTCGCCGGGTATGATCTTCGATTTTGGAAGACTAGCGATGGTGAACTGCCGAATGCCACCTCGTCGAACGCTAAATTGCGGTTTTTCCGTCAACTTCCGCTCGGACTCTTCAAAAGAGATGAGAATGAGGCGGAGTCTCCGAGCGGTCGAAACCTCGTCATTCAGTGGGAATACTCGTCCTTTAGTGGAAACATCGGCCTGACCGTTGTCTGCCCCAAACCTGGAGACGTGGGGGTGGAGTCAGTGGAGGCGTATTGGAGTCGACCGATCCCACATCCAGCCGAGACAATTGCACCTGTGAGCATAAGCCCCGTCGAGGACGCGACCGATGACGACCTGACCCATATTCAGCCTTTGACTGCTGAAGTCGAATCTGAGTCATCAGGATGATTTTTGGAGAACGTGTAAAGCTTGCGCGCGAAATTCAAGGTTGGACTCAGGGAAAACTGGCTGAGCAGGTCGGGGTGAGCCAGTCAGCAATTGCGCAGATCGAAAGTGGGGTGACACAGCCGCACGTCTCCACTCTCGATGCCATTGCTTTGTCGACAAAGTTTCCTCCGAGCTTTTTCCGGCAGCCTTCCCCTCAAGATTTTCCACTTGGATCGTTATCGTTCCTGTATCGGTCTCGTGCGTCGACGCGAGCACGGGACCTCGGAATGGCACACGCCTGGGCGACGTTGGTGTGGGATATTGTGAAGGAGATGATGCGCCAATTGCAGCCGATCCCTGTCACTCTTCCGCGTCTCTCGGGGGAGCGACCACTCACTGCGGCGCGCGTGACCCGATCCGAACTCCGTTTGCCTCCTAATGCGCCTATTGACCGAGTGCTTATGCCTGTCGAGAGGGCAGGTGTTCTTGCGGTGGCGCTTCCTATTTCAGTCGAAGGGCTTGATGCCTTCTCTGTCTGGGCAGGAGAAGAGGGGAGGCAACCAGTAATTGTTTCCTCCCGCGAGCCAGCGGGTGACCGTCTTCGATTCAGCTTGGCGCATGAACTGGGACACTTGGTGATGCACTCGCCTATCTTAGACACTGTGTCTCAATTAGAGAAAGAAGCGGACCAGTTTGCTGCGGAGTTTCTTCTTCCTGAGGAAGGCATTCGGCGAGATATCGTTTCTCCAGTCACACTGAGTAGTCTCGCCGCTCTCAAGCCTAAGTGGCGCGTGTCAATCGCGGCCTTGGTCCGGAGAGCCAGAGACCTTTCCATCATATCGGAAACACAATATCGCATGCTAATGAAGCAGGTCTCAGCGCGTGGATGGCGAACTCAAGAGCCCGAAAACCTAGCTGTTACACCCGAGAAGCCGCGCGCTATTAGAAAAATGATTGAGGTTCTCTACGGCAATCCCGCAGATTACGAACGGTTTGCAGGCGCTATGTCGTTGATGCCAGCGAGGGCCAGAGACATCATCAATGCGCACGCGGCGGTCGATGAACTTGCCGGTCATTCGACAACGCGGTTAGGGGCGAAGAAGGTGCTTCGGCTTCATGATCCGCATTTGTGAGGGTGGTTACCCGGAAGCCATCCTACAGGAATGCGGCTCGTCCTATGCCCGTGCTTTCCGGTGCGCGGCTTCATGAATTTCGGCGCGAAGCTCGGGACCGTAGAGCCGGCCCTCGCCACGATCGAGTTGCTCCTGGCCGACGGCCAACGCCGTGCGGAGACACTGCAGGCGATCCCGCTCTTCCATCAATCGCAGGGCTTCATCAACGACTTCGCTGGCGCTGTTATACAGATCACTCTCGATCTTCTCGCGCACCATTGCCTCACGTTGGGGTGTAAGTTTCACGTTCATGCGGCTACCTCCGTTTGCTGACCAGCATAGCAAGGATGAGGCATCAAGGATGCGGATGTCGGGGCTGGCCAGCGCGTTGTCCGGTCGGCGCGCCGGTGGACCTGATGGCTTCCTCCCGGCACTCATGGATGGCTGTACGGGGGTAATTGTGCTCCGGAGAATATGATAGGGACCACGACCATGACTGTCTGAGACGCCGTCGCGCGGAAATGCACGGTGGAACAGGCGTCAGGAACGAAGCCAGACGAATCGGTATAGACCATCGATAGCGCCGTGGGGATTACGAAGAACGACAGCTGGGGCACGGCGCCCGCTGCGTGAGGCATTGCCGTGGCGATCGTTGGGACCGCGTCAAAGCCCGGCATCCTGATCAACCGGGAGTTCGCCCTGCTCTGGACGGGTCGCCTCCTCTCCGTCCTCGGCGATAACCTCTTCGAGACGACCCTCATCGTCTGGATCGCGAGCGATCTCGCCGAGGGGACATCGTGGGCGGCACTCACCGTCAGCGGCCTCCTGGCGGCGTCGGTCGTGCCGACCTTTCTCGTCGGACCGGTCGCCGGAGTCTTTGTCGATCGCTGGCGGAGCAAGCGGCGGGTGATGATCCGGGCCGACGCGGTCAGCGCCCTGCTGATCCTGCTGCTCCTCCCCATTGGCGGGATCGTGCCGCTCCCATTCCTGCCGGAGGGCCGCCTGCCGCTCGGGGTACGCCTCGGCGGCATCTTCACTATCGTCTTTCTGGCCAGCGCCGTCGCCCAGTTCTTTCGGCCCGCGTCATCAGTCCTGCTGCGGGACATCCTGCCGGAAGAGGCTCAGCCGCGGGCGATCGGTCTCAACCAGAGCGCCGACAGTTTTGCGCTGCTGATCGGTCCACCGCTAGCGGCGCCGCTCCTCTTCGCCTTCGGTCCTTCCTGGGCGCTGCTGCTCAACGCCGCCAGCTTTCTCGCCTCGATCGTGGCGGCCCGCGCCATTCGAGCCGTGCCACCCGCGCTCGATGTCGCGGTGGAAGCATCGGCGTCAGGGGTGTTTCGGGCGCTGGCTGAGGGACTCCGCTTCTTCCGGCAATCGCGAGTGCTCGTCACGTTGGCGGTCGCGTTGGTCATCGCCGCGCTCGGTCTCGGGGCGCTCAACGCCCTCGACATCTTCTTCGTGACCGAGAATCTGGGAGTGCGCGCCGACTATTACGGCATCTTCAGTGCCGCTCTGGGCGCGGGGATGCTCGTCGGGGCCGCCATCAGCGGCTGGTTCGCGACGCGGATCGGGCTGGAACGCCTGGTCTGGAGCGCGCTGGCGACCCTCGGTCTGCTGGTGGTCGCCTACGCCCGGCTGACCAACTTCGTTCCGGGGGGGGTGGCGATCTTCCTGATCGGGGCAATCGTCCCGGCCATCAATGTCTCGGTCGGCCCAATTCTCCTGCGGGAGACGCCGCGTGCGTTCCTCGGTCGCGTCTCCGGCACGATCAATCCGCTGGTCAGCGCCGCCTCGATCCTCGGCATGCTCGCCGGGGGCATCCTCTACGGGGGTGCGCTACAGGGATTTCACGGGCGGGTGTTCGGTCTGACGATCGGCCCGCTCGACACCATCTTCACCGGTGTCGGGGCGCTCTGCCTGCTCGGCGCGGCGTATGCCTTTGTCAATCTGCGCCGGGCGGCACCGCCCGCCACCGAGCAATGAGTGGCTGCCCGATCCGGTCCCGTGAGCGGCGACTCCTGGCCGGTGTGGCCCTCGACCGGGGTATACTGTCGCTACTAGCGGTCATCGTCGATCTGGCGGTGACGTCCATCCCTCGCGCTCCGATCGGTCAATGGCGACCGGCAACGAACGGAGGTACGGTCGATGGCGACCGAGACCAATCAGAAGCCCACTGCCACCATCCAGCAGGCGTTTCAGGTCGGCGCCACGTCGTCTAACGGCGCGAGCTCCCCGCATCTGCCGCTCGACCATGTCGATGTCGGCGCGGGCACGATCACCGCGACGGTTACGCCTTCGTCGACCGGCGATGGCGGGCTGCCACCTGAGACGCTGCGGGCGATGTACGACTGTCTGCTGCGGGCGCGGCTGCTCGACGAGCGGGGCTGGCAGCTCAATCGCGCCGGGCAGGCGCCCTTCGTCGTCTCCGGCCAGGGTCACGAGGCGGCGCAGGTCGGCGCCGCCTTCGCTCTCGACCGCGACACCGACATCATCCTTCCCTACTACCGCGATCTTGCTCTCTGTGTCGCCTGGGGGGTGAGCGCGACCGACGTCATGATGAGTGTGCTGGCGCGCGCCGCCGACCCGGCGTCAGGCGGCCGGCAGATGCCAGGCCACTACGGGTCGGCCCGACTGCGAATCATCAGCGGCTCCAGTGTCGTCGCGACGCAGCTGCCTCAGGCGACCGGCACCGCCTACGCCGCCAAGCTGCGCGGCACCGGGCAGGTCTCGCTGGTCTGCTTCGGCGAGGGCGCGTCCTCCGAGGGCGATTTCCACGAGGCGTGCAACTTCGCCGGGATTCACCGGCTGCCCGTGATCTTCTTCTGCGAGAACAACCGCTACGCCATCTCCGTCCCCCAACATCTCCAGATGGCGATCGACAACGTGGCGGACCGCGCCGCGAGCTACGGTTTTCCCGGCGGCGTCGTCGACGGGACCGATCTCCTTGCTGTCCATGGGGCGGTGAGCGTGGCGGCTGAACGCGCCCGAAACGGAGACGGTCCGACGTTGATCGAGGCCAAGCTCTATCGCTTCCATCCGCACTCCTCCGACGACGACGATCGCGGCTACCGCAGCCAGGACGAGGTCAATGCCTGGCGCGCCCGGGACCCGCTGACGCTCTTCGAGGCCCGCCTCCGAGAAGTGGGCGTCCTGGACGAGGAGCAGATCGCCGAGACGCGCACTCGAATCGCCCGTGAGGTCGACGCGGCCACCGACGCCGCCGAGCAGGCGGCGGCGCCCGACCCGCTCACCTTCGATCGCCATGTGTACGCCGAGCATTGAGGGGCGGAGCCGGGCGCTGCCAGGCTGGAGCCCACCGGATCGACGCCACAATCCCCGCATCTGTGAGGAACGCTGATGGTTCAGGCTCCAGAACGTCTGACGGCGCCGCCGCTGGCTGACGATGTGGCGCTCGATGGAGCGCCGCAGCAGTCGCTGGTCGAGGCGATCCACGACACACTGGTCGACGCGATGCGCGCCGACGATCGGGTCGTGCTGCTCGGGGAGGATGTCGGTCGTCGCGGTGGGGTGTTCCGGGTCACCGCCGGCCTGATTGAGGAGTTCGGGGAAGGGCGGGTGATCGACACCCCGCTCGCCGAGTCGGGGATCATCGGCGCCGCGATTGGGATGGCGCTCAATGGACTGCGTCCGGTCGCCGAGATTCAGTTTCTCGATTTCATCGCCCCGGCGATGGACCAGATCATGAACGAGGCGGCGCGTCTCCGCTACCGCTCGAACAACGACTTCTCCTGCCCGATCGTGATCCGCGCGCCCTTCGGCGGGGGGGTGCATGGCGCGCTCTATCACTCGCAGAGCATCGAGGCGATGTTCGTCCATACACCGGGGCTCAAGGTGGTCGCGCCCGCCACCCCGGCCGACGCCAGGGGATTGCTGCGGGCGGCGATCCGCGACGACGACCCGGTGCTCTTCCTAGAGCATAAGCGGATGTACCGCCTGATCAAGGGACCGGTGCCGGACGGTGACCACGACATACCGTTGGGCCGTGCTCGGGTCGTCCAGGAGGGGACCGACGCGACCGTGATCGCCTACGGGCTGATGGTGCACGAGGCGCAGCGGGCGATCGCCGAGGTGGCGGCAGCGACGGACCGGAGAATCGAGCTGATCGACCTGCGCTCCTTGAAGCCGCTGGACGAGGCGGCGCTGATCGCCTCGGCGAAGAAGACGGGCAAGGTGCTGGTCGTGACCGAGGCGAACCGGCTCTGCTCGGTCGCCAGCGAGGTGGCTGCGGTGATCGGGGAGGAGGCGTTCGCCTACCTCGATGCGCCGGTGATGCGCCTCGCGGCGCCTGATGTCCCGGCGATGCCCTTCAGCCCATCGCTGGAGCATGCCTTCATGATCGACGCCGAGAAGATCGGGACCGCGCTGCGACGGTTGATCGCCTATTAGGGCGAGTGTCGATCCGCGCTCATCGATGCTGTCCTCCAACTGGACAGTCCCGGGAACGATCTCGACGATACGGCCCGGCGTCACTCGAGGGCGAGGCACCGGCGACCGGAGGAAGCGATGCTGACGGAGACCGCGACAACGATCACGATGCCGCGCCTCGGCGAAAGCGTCACCGAGGGGACGATCGGCGCCTGGCTGAAGGCGATCGGCGATCGCGTCGAGAAGTATGAGCCGCTGGTCGAGGTGGTCACCGACAAGGTGAACGCGGAGATCCCATCGCCGGTGGCCGGCGTCCTCGTCGAGATCCTGATCGAGCCGGAGACGACCGTCCCCGTTGGCGCCGCTGTCTGTCGGATCGCGGAGATGGGTGCGGCCGGCTCGGCCATCGAACTGCCGCCAAAGACGCTGCCCCAGCTGGACGATCTCTCTGCCGAGCAGGCGAATGGTCACCCCACCATCCGACCCGAGACCGTTCTGGCGACGATGCGGCGTGGGGGCGACATCCCCGACGAAGTCACCGTGCTCCGCGGGCGATCCTCGCCGGTGGTTCGGCGGATCGGTGAAGAGCACGGGATCGACATCGCGCGCGTGACGGGGACCGGCATCGGGGGCCGCGTCACCAAACGCGACATCCTCGCCCATCTCGCCGCGTCCTCATCGGTCGCCGATCGCTCAGGCCCCGCCGGGCTGGCCATCGCGCCGTCACCAGAGACGCCCCCCATCCCGGCCGCGCCGTCCGAAACCGCGATGGCGCCGGCTCCGGAGGGGGAGAGGCGACCCGTCCCGATCTCTCCCGGCGACGAGGTCGTGCCGCTGACGCCGATGCGGCGGATGATCGCCGAGCACATGGTCCGCTCCAAGCGGACCGCACCCCACGTCACCGTCGTCATGGAGGTTGACATGACGAACGTGGTCGCGTACCGCGCGGCACGCAGGGAGGTGTTTCGGCAGCGGGAAGGGGTCGAGCTGACCTATCTGCCGTTCGCGATCAAGGCGGTGACGCTGGCGCTGCGCGATCACCCACGGCTCAACGCCGTCTGGGACGAGGAGCGGATCATTCAGCGGCGGGCGATCAACATTGGGGTCGCCGTTGCCCTGCCGGACGGCCTGATCGTCCCGGTCATCTCCAACGCCGACCGGCTCAGTCTCACCGGGCTGACGCACGCCGTGGCCGAGCTCGCTATCAGGGCCCGCGACGGCATGCTGACACCCGATGAGGTCGCGGGTGGCACCTTCACGGTCAACAACCCGGGCACCTTCGGCTCGGTGGTCTCGACCCCGATCCTGGTCCAGCCGCAGGCGGCGATTCTCTCGACCGAGGCGATCGTCAAGCGCCCGGTCGTGATCGACGACATGATCGCGATCCGCTCGATCATGAACCTCTCGCTCAGCATCGACCACCGCGTCCTCGACGGTCTCGCCGCCGCCCGCTTTCTGCAGACGGTCAAAGGCTGGCTCGAAGGCGTCGACGACCATCTGCCGCTGTCGTAACCCGGTCTGGATCGCATGACTCTCGTGGCTCGAAGCTGAGTTCCGCGTAGCACATCCTGTGAGACAAGCACCTGGCATCCATCGCGATGATGCTCGTCGCCTGGAAGAACGCTCCCCTGGGGCAATGCACCGGATGTCGCGACATGACGGCGGCCACGTGTCAGCCGGGACCGGGCACGAGACCGGCGACGACGACGGTCAGGAGCTTGGTTCGAGTGCCAGGCGGATGCCGAACCCGATGAATGCGACCCCAGTCACCAAGTCGATTCCACGACGGTGCCGTGTCACGACGAAGCGAGTGCGCGCAACCACGAGAGCAACGATGGTGTACCAGACAAGGGCAACCGCCACCAGAATCGCGCTGAGCGCGACGACCTGGGGTGCGATGGCCGTGCCGCGATCGACGAACGGCGGCATGATACTGAGGAAGATCACCGGTGCTTTGGGGTTGAGGATATTGATCGTGAGTCCATGCTGGTAGGAGCGAGACAATGTGCTCGACGGCGCGGGCGACCTCACCGCGACCGCTGTCGCTTTCCGGGCGCCGAGGAGCGCACGGAGGCCGAGATAGATCAAGAACGCCGCGCCCGCGAACTTCACGACCGTGAAAAGTTCGGCCGATGCCAGGAGGATGGCCGAGAGCCCGAGGCTGGCGGCAGTGGCGTGGAGCGCCAGCCCGGTCGTGGTCCCAAGCGTGGTCAGGTTCCCGTGTCTTGACGAGACGAGGGCGTTTCGCAACACCGCGGCGAAATCGGGCCCAGGGAGAGCAACCAGAAAGACCGCGACCTCAAGAAAAGCAACGTATTGGCCGTGCATGCGTCGGTGTCTCCTGGAGTACCGTTCACAGAACCGTCTGGCGATCTACCGTCGAAACCTCAATGGATGACATGACCGGTTGCGATGAGCGGGCGATTCCGCCGCCGAGCCAGGACCAGGGTCGCCTACGGAAACCCGAGCGGGCTCTGACGTCGCTCGACGAGGATGCTGGCGCGTCACCAGTGCTGGCGACGCGAGCTTCCAGGCGTGTCCCAGCACGATACGACTTCCTCGCTCGGTTTCCCCTGCGCGGACTGCTTGCTCCCGCCAAACGTCACGCGCTTCCCGCGGTTCGTCGAGATGCTCCCGGGGAAGCTGGTGCACGCTGGCGTCGCACCCGTGCGATGCCGAAGGGGCTTCCGTCGAAGCCGGTTCTTCATGGGCGCCGTCTCTTGTTCGCCGCCGGGCCTACCTTTCTTCAGGGGAGGTCGAATCGTATCCGGGACGACGGCCCGGTGCCCTCTTGAGAGGGACACGGGCTGCCATCAATGCGCGCCACAGGCTGCACCACCTGGCCCAGCGCAGCCGGGCAGTACACGCGCCTGACCCTTCCGTGCGGGGGCGTCCCGCGATCATACTGACCGCCGAACGTCAACCGAACCGCCACGTTAACGCCATTCATCGACCGGCGAGGGTGTTTGTGATCGTCCAGCAGGCCAAAGGGATCGCGCGCGCGTGGGTGATGGAAGAAGGGAGCGCGCTTCCCGGGTTCTGTGGCGCGTTCTTTCATGGCTCAACGAACTGGCTCCCCGATGATGCCTCGCTCTCCGCCTCGTCCGATCTCGATCTGATGCTGGTGGTGGACGATCCCGACCCACCGCTCAAACCCGGCAAAATGATCTACCGGAACGTGCTACTCGATGTCTCCTTGCTGTCAAGCGATCAGCTCCGGTCTCCCGAGCAGGTGCTGAGTCAATACAACCTGGCCGGCAGCTTTCGTACACCGGGCATCATCGCCGATCCGGGGGGTTGGTTGACCCCGCTCCAGGCGGCGGTCGCCAGGGACTATGCCAGACGGCGCTGGGTCGCTCGGCGGTGCGAGCACGCCCGGGAGAAGGTCCTCACCGGCTTTCACCTCGATGCGGCTGCCCCCTTTCACGATCAGGTGGTCGCCTGGCTCTTCCCGGCGGGCATCCTCTGTCACGTCCTGCTTGTCGCCGGGTTGCAGAACCCCACGGTGCGACGGCGGTATCTGGCGACGCGCGAGCTCCTGGTCGAGTATGGGCACATCGATTTTTACGAGACGCTGCTGGAGATTCTGGGGTGCGCCCGGATGAGCCAGACGCGGGCCGAGCAGCATCTGGACGCGCTCACCGAGGCGTTCGATGCGGCCAAAACCATCGTCCGCGGCCCGTTCTTTTTCGCCTCCGACATTAGCGACCTCGCCCGCCCGATCGCGATCGACGGCAGCCGCGACCTGATCGCGCGCGGCGACCACCGCGAGGCGATCTTCTGGATGGGCGTCACCGCGTCGCGGTGCCAGAGCATCTTCGATCGCGATGGGACGGCGGAGATGCAGGCGAGGTTCGATCCCGCCTATCGGGAACTCCTCGCCGACCTCGGCATCACCTCGTTCGCCGATCTGCAGCGCCGCCTGGATCAGGTTAGGACATACCTTCCCCAGGTCTCAGAGGTGGCGGACGCCATCATGGCGGCGAACCCGGGGATTGAGGACGAGTAGAGATGGGGTGGGCGGCTACCCGCTGATCTTCTGGCATCTCCGGGCGGTCCCGGAGCTGGCTCATTGCTCCGTGTAGGCGTAGGCGATCAGCAGGATCAGGATCAGGGCGCCCTCGATGATCATCCGGCCCGCCTCGGAGATGTTCTCCACGGTCAGGACGTTGACCAGGATCGTCAGCACCAGTGCGCCGCCGACCGTGCCGATGAACTTGCCGCGCCCGCCCAGGATCGAGGTGCCCCCGATCACGACCGTAGCGATCGACATCAGCAGATAGGGGTCGCCGGCCGTCTTCGAGCTGTAACCGGTCCGCCCGAGCAGCAGCAGCCCGGTGATCGCCGCCAGCACGCTGCAGAGACCGTAGGTCGCGATCTGGATCGTGCCGACCGGGACACCAGAAAGCAGCGCCGCCCGCGGATTGTTCCCGATCGCGTAGATGGCGCGACCGAACGCGGTCAGATGGAGCAGCACCAGACAGATCACGGTGATGGCGGCCAGCACCCAGACCGGTGTCGGCAGCCCGAGCAAGTTCCCCAGCGCCCAGTAGTTGAGGAAATCGGACTTGCCGCTGACCGGTTTCCCGGCGTTATAGACTAGTAGCCCCCCCTGGATCACGCTCAGACTGGCCAGGGTCATCACCAGCGGCGGCAACCGGAGCAGCACCACCCCCAACCCGTTGGCGATGCCGACGACCGCGGCGATGAGCAGAGTGAGCAGAATGCCCCCCGTCTCACCCACCTGCGTGATCAGGTTGCCGCCGACGACCCCCGCCATGGTGACGACCGCGGCGACCGAGAGATCGATCCCGCCCATCAGCACGACCAGCGTCTGCCCGGCGGCGACGATCGCCAGAAAGGCGGCGACCCGCAGCGTGAACAGGTTGTAGTTGAGCGAGCGGAACCCGCCGACCCGGATCAGGCTGTAGCTCCAGATCAGCAGCAGCACGACAAAGGTGATCCAGACCGGGTCGAGCCGGAACTGCCGCCCGGTCTCGCGCCCCTGCCGCTCCGACGCTGGCGTTGCTGCTGACATGTTCAGCGCCCCTCCTCGATCCGATAGGCGGCGAACGCTTTGATGCCGAGCGCGACGATCAGGACGGCGCCATAGATCACGCGCTGATAGGCCGGCGACAGGCCGGAGATGAAGAGGACCTGGGTCATCAGCCCCAGCGAGAGCGCCCCGGCCACCGTCCCTTTGAGCTGACCCTGGCCGCCAACGAAGCTGATCCCGCCCAGCACGGCGGCGGAGATCGCGGCGAGGGTATAGGGCGCGCCGATCAACGGATCGCCGGTGGCGGCGTAGGCGGAGAGACCAATTCCGGCGATCGCTGTGAGGACCCCGGCGATGATGTAGGCGGCGATCCGGGCGAGCCGCACCGAAACCCCGCTGACGAAGGCGCCGCGCGGGTTGTCGCCGACGGCATAGATGCTCAGACCCAGCGGCGTCGTCTTGATCAGCTTCCAGACCAGCAGCACCCCGGCCAGCACAACCAGCGTGACCGGGACGACCCCGCCGATCTGACCGGTGAAGTCGATGGCGAAGGAGACGGGAAGGTGACCGCCCGGTACGCTCAGCACGTAGAGCGCCCAGCCGGCCCAGATGAAGGAGGTGGCAAGGGTGACGATGATCGCGGGCAGGCGCACCAGGGTGACGATGCCACCGGTGAAGAGTCCGAGCAGGGCGCCGCCGAGCAGGACGATCAGGATTGCCTTGGCCTTCGATGACGGCCCGTCGTTCATCTGGGTGGCGAGGACGACGGTGGCGAGACTCATCATCTGACCGACGGCGAGGTCGATGCCGCCGGTCAGCATCACCACCGATTGGGCCATCGCGACGAGGAAGAGCGGAAAGAGGTAGGCCGAGAGGTTGTTGACCGTGCCGAGCGAGAAGGTTTCGCGGGTGAGGTAGAGGTAGATCAACGCGAAGGCGGCCATCACCCCGTAGATCGGCAGCACATCCTGCCAGGTGCGGGGCAGACCGGCGAATCGCGTCAGCCGGCGATTCGTCCGCCCCTCTGCTGTGGCGGAAACCTCGCCATCGGACGCCGCGCCCTGAGCGATTGCTCCGGTCGGTGCGCCCGCTACCACGGCGCCGGGCGCGGGCGCCTCGCCGGCGAGCGGCATGGCCCCGTTGTTCGGGCCTCCGGCGACGGAGGCGTGGACGACGTTCTCCTCGGTGACCTCATCCCCGGCCAGCATCGCGACCGGTTGTCGCTCGTACATGACCAGGACGCGGTCGCAGAGACCGAGCAGCTCGATCGTGTCGGAGGAGATGAGCAGCATCGATGCGCCGGCTGCCGCCAGTTCCCGCATCAGCCGGTAGATCTCCTCTTTGGTGCCGACATCGATGCCGCGGGTCGGCTCGGCCAGCAGATAGATCTCGGGTGCGAGTGGTAGCCACTTGGCGATGGCGACCTTTTGCTGGTTGCCACCACTCAGCCGGAGCAGCGCCTGCCGGGGCGAGCGGAGACGGATACGGAGCTTCTCGATCAGACTGCCGACCAGGCGCCGCTCCCGCTCCCGGCTGAGGAGACCGAAGCGATCGAGCCGGTCGAGACTCGGCATCGCCAGGTTCTCGCGCACCGGGAGCTGGACGATCAGGCCATCGGTCTTGCGATCCTCCGGCACATGGGCGATCCGCTGCCGCAGCGCGGCGCGCGGTCCACCCATGCTGACCGGGCGCCCGTGCAGCAGCACCTCGCCCTGGACCGGATGGAGACCGAAGAGGGCGGCGAGCAGCTCGCGTTGTCCCTGCCCCTGCAGACCGCCGAGACCGAGGATCTCTCCGCGGTGCAGCTCGAAGTCGACATCGTGAAAGCGTCGGCCGGAGTTAAGATCGCGCACCGACAGCACCACCGGGGCGGCCAGAACGTCCCCGACCGGAGGCTTGGCCGGAAAGACTTCCTGCATCTCCCGACCGACCATGTGCTGGACGAGATCGGCGACGGTGGTCCCGGCGGCGGAGAGCGTGGTGACGTATTCCCCGTTCTTGAGCACCGTGATCCGGTCGGAGATCGCGAAGATCTCCTCCATCCGGTGCGAGACGAAGATGATGGCGACGCCGCGGTCCCGCAGGTGCCGCAGGGCGTCGAACAGCAGATGCACCAGCCCGGCGTCGAGCGCCGATGTCGCCTCGTCGAGGATCAGCAGCTTCGGGTTGCCCACCAGTGCCTTGGCCAGCTCGACCAGTTGCTGGTCGGCCAGCGACAGCTCGCCGGCGATCGCCCCCGGGTCGATCCGGACGCCGAGGCCGGCAAAGGTGGCCGCCGCCTCGCGCTCCATCCGGTCGTAGGCGATCCGGCCCAGCTCGGTAGGCGTCTTGCCGAGGAAGATGTTCTCGGCCACGGTCAGATGCGGGCAGAGACTCAGCTCCTGGTGGACGGTGGCGACACCGATCCTCTCCGCCGCCCGCGGGGTCAGCCCGTGGACCGCGACCCCGTTGATCTCGATGCGGCCGGCGTCCGGCTGGAGGACGCCGGCGGCGAGGTTGATCAGGGTGCTCTTGCCGGCGCCGTTCTCCCCGACCAGCGCGTGAATCTCCCCCGCCAGCACGCTGAAGCTGACATCCCGCAGGACGACGTTGCCGGCGAAGGCCTTCGTCAGACCGACCGTTTGCAGCACGACGCCGCCCTGGGATGCGGGTGGGAGGGCGACGGCCGCTTGTTCATCACGAGAGGGGAGAACCGTTTTCATGCGAAGCATGCTCGACTCTGGGTGTCACATGGGTGATGCCGGCGAGCCGGAGCGATGCCCCCGGGCCGCACATCTCACCATGAACGGAGCGATGCCACAAGCCGGGCTCGCGGTGGAGTTGACCTCGGGGGGCGACGCGATGATCGCCCCCCGAGGTCCTGGCCGGCGCCAGTGAGCCGGCCTGCTTAGGCGGTCGGCGTCGCCATGTCAGAGGTCGGCGTCGCCGTGCCACCGGCGAGGGCGTCGGCGATCATCTTGTCGACCTCGGCGGGGCCGGGAATCTCCGGGATCGAGTACCAGTCGTCCGGCAGCTCGTCGCTGGCCCAATCGCAGACGTTGTCGTCAGTGATCCGTGGCAGGGGAACGACGACGGTCGCGGGGGTCGGCTCGCCCGCCTTCGCCTTGATCGCCAGATCAAGCGAGATCACGGCCATGTAGTTGACCTCGGCGGTGGCGAAGGAGCTGAAACCTTGGTCCTTGAGCTTGCACCACTGCTTGAGGAAGGCGTTGTAGTTCTCCCCCGTGATCGGGATCAGCGGCAGACCCATCTGCTGGACCGTTTTGAGGGCGGCGGAGGCATGGGCGCCCGCCTGGCACCAGATGCCGTTGACGTCGGGATGGGCGGCCAGCAGGCTTGCCAGCTCGGTCAACGCCGGCGCCTCGTTGTACTCGATGTTGGCGGTGCCGACGATCTCGATGTCGGGATTCTGGTCGAAGACCTTCTTGGCGCCGCCGCCGCGCGCCTCGCTGACGGAGATGCCGGCCGGACCGTTGATCGCCAGGATCTTGCCCTTCCCGCCGAGCTTGTCGACCAACCATTGCGCGGTCTGCTGACCCCACTGGTCCTGATCGATGTAGACCTTGGCGGTCAGGTTGTCGGTGGTGACCAGGCTGTCCCAGTTGACGACGATCACGCCAGCGTCATGCGCCTTCCCGACGACCTGATCGAGCGCCGTGGCGGACCCGGCGATCAGGAGACAGATGTCGTATTTCTGATCGATCATCGTTTGAATCTGGGCGATCTGGGTGGCGGTGTCGCCGTTGGCGTCGAAGACCTGGAACTCGATCGTCAGGCCGAGCCCCTGCAGCCGCTTGATCTCGGCCTCGATCTCGTTCTGGGTCTCGGTCATCCAGGAGGGTGTCGTATAGATCGTCGACCAGCCGACCTTCAGCGGACCGACCTTCGGCACGGACGGCGTCGCATCCTGGGCAAGTGCGTCGAGCCGCATGCCGCCAGTGGCGGCGATCGCGGCGGTCAGCGCCGCGGAACGGGAGATGAACGAGCGTCGAGTAGATCGCGTCAGGAACATCGAGCTCCTCCTTTGCGTACGCGTCAGGCGATCCATCGACGAACGGATCGCCCGGGTAGAACACCGGATCGGTACTCTACACAACCATCAGGGTGCCGACAATAGGCAGCGATTACACGACTCGCGGCCGCCGACCGTGTCTTGGAACGCCTATCGGACGCTCAAATGGTGCTGGACACACGCGGGTTGTGTCACTGGATGGCACTCGTTGAGGATCGTCGTCGGGATGGCAGAGCCACCGGCATCGATCGCGATCGGTTGACGTTCACCGCATTGGCGGGCGGGGCCGCCCCTGACGGGCATCACCCGGCGAGGTGACGCCCGCGCTTCAACCTCGTGTAGTCCGCGGGGTCGGACTGACTCTGGCTGCCGTGAGAACTGGCGACACCATGCATCGAGCGTGACAGTCAAAACCTGGATCATCGAAACGGGGACCGCAAGAGCGCGGCCCCCGTCGACTTCAAGGAATGGAGCGAGTGGCTAGCCCGCGGATACCGTGATCGTTCCGGCCATGCCCGGTCCCTGGGGGCCGCTACCATGGAGGATGCAGTAATAGGGATACTCACCGGCGGTGTCGAAGGTGAGCTCGTACGGGTGCGTGCCCGGCAATGGCTGACCATTGAGCTCACCCATAAAGCCCGAGTTGAAAATACCCATGGCCGCTATAGATCGTCCCTCCTTGGGGGAAGAGTGTCAGGGGATTCTGGACGAGTTTCGGCGCCCCGCTCGACTGTGGCTCAATGAGCACATCCTCCGGCTGCTCCACGTCGGCGCCGAGGAACGTGACGGTATGGGGTTCGGTCTTGGAGTGGTTGACCCAGCGAACCGTGTCGCCGACTTTGATATCGAGGCTGTTAGGCAGGAACTACGGCACCCGGGCCTGGCCCTCGCCCACTCCCGCGGCGACCTCCCAGAGGGTGGTGCCGTCGTCGCGTGGTGTAGTTGCGGCCTGGGCGTACTTGGCGATTTCCGCCTTCCCCTCCTCGATCAGCGTCGCCCGCTCCTGATCAGCCTGCCCCGCGGGTTTCTACTCGCCGATCTCCTCTGCTCACTCGGCAGCGTCGCGGTTCGGCAGTGGTGCGACGTTCCACAGCCGACTTGGGCTGTGGAACATCGCCTCAGCGCAGACGCTCCGGCTGGGGCATAGCCGGGCCATCCTGCGAGCCGACATTCGAGAAGCGACTCGCAGGGAGCGTCGTCTGCCTAGCACAAAGGTCGTTGCGATGCTACGTGACGGTGATGGTGCCAATCATGCCGTGCTCATCATCCGGGCCACCTGAGTGGAGCGCGCAGTAGTAGCGATACTCGCCCGGGGTGGTGAAGGTGAGTTCGTAGGTCGACGTGCGCGGGAACTCTTCGTAGACCTCCGCATTCTCGCGGCCGAGGAAGCCGGAATTAGCGAGTCCGGTGCCGTCGAAGGAATCGCCTCCGGCCGGGAAGAACACCATTGGGTTGACCACGAGGGTGGGTGGACCGCCTTCCTGCGGCTCGACGAGAATGAATTCCGGTGGTTCCTCCCCGCCGAGGAAGGTGACGGTGTGAGGCTCATGCATCGATCGGTTCGTCCAGCGTACGGTTTCACCAACCTTAACCGTCAGATCGTCAGGCAGGAACCGGAGAGCCTCGACGTTGTCGCCGCCAACGCCGACGGAGACCTCGTGCACGGCCCCGCCGGATCCCACCACCGGCGTGGCCGCACTCTGTTGCTGAATCAGCGCCCGGCCTTCCTCCAGTAACGCCTCAAACTGGTCGGTTCCTAGTTGGTCGTAGGCCGCCTGGTCCATTGGTAACGCGGCGCCGGCCTCCTGGACGACTACCTGCGCCTTCATCTGTGGATGGACAAGGCACAGGTAATCGAAGGAGCCGGGCGCGGTGAACGTAACTGTGAAAGGTGGAGCGCTCGGGTCAGGTGTCCCAGAATTGACGTAGCCCGTCCCATCGTAGGTGTTACCCCCAACTGGGAAGCCCGCTTTGGGGTTGATAATCGCCCGAGGTCCGCTCGCTGCCGGCGTGCCTGCCGCCTCGTCTTGGATGATAAGCAGAGGCCGCTCCTCACCCGAGAGAAAAGTGACGGTGTGGAACCCCTGGACGTCGAAGAAGATGGTGTCACCGACGTTGACGGTGATCTCCTTCGGGAAAAATCCCATCGCCTCCACCATCTCGGTTTCGTCGACGGCCCCAACCTGCACCCGCCAGACTCGCGAACCATCCGGCCGCTCGCCTAAGACCGGCGTGGCCACGGGTGGGGCTTCGCCGCCGCCCGACGGCGTACCCTCTTGTAGCAGACCCGCCCGGGCGGGTCTGCCGATGCCTAGGGCGACGGCACCCGTCCCGGTCAGCCCCATGGCTCCGATGAGGCGAACTAATGTCCGGCGGCTCATGTGCCCGGCTCGATACCGCGCAAGTGCCTCGGTCATGGTCGCCCGCTGCCTGTCGATATCCATCGCATCGCTCCTTGTCCGTATCCGTCAGTTTGCCGTCGATCTCGTGGTCACCGGACTCCGCTGGCCTCCTGTCTCCGCTCAGCGGATCGCTACGTGACCGTGACTCGACCGGTCATTCCTTGCAGGCCATGGTGCTTGCAGAGATACGAATAGACCCCTGCCGTGTCGAAACGGTGAGTGAAGGTGCCGCCTGGAGCCAGCCGCTCCGACTCGAAGGTGCCGTCGAACGACGCCAAGCTGTGCCAGTTATGGCCCGTGTTGCGCCAGATCACCGTCGTGCCTGCGGCGACCGTAAGATCCGACGGCACGAAGCGGTCGTCGACCATCAGCACCTCGGCCGATGGGACAGTGGCGCCGGGGGTAGGCGCTACTGGTAGTGGGCTCGGGGATGCCGATGGCGTGGGATCGGTTGTCGTCGTCATTGTCATGCCCGATGTCATCGCGGGGTCCCCCGCCATGCCCCCCGTCGTCGGGTCGTAGAACGCGGCGGCGGGACCGGTCGGCGTGGTGCCTTCGTATGCGATCAGCGTCATCATGCCGTTCGCCATGTGAGGTTCCATATGGCAATGAACCATCCAGACACCCGGATTGTCAGCCAGAAACTCAAGGTCGTAGCGTTCGCCGGGGCCGATGAGGAGCGTGTCCTTCGTCAGTTGGGCGACCTCAGGTACGGGATTTCCATCAGTGGCCACGATCCTGAACGAATGACCGTGGATGTGAAACGCGTGAGGCAACGCCCCGGCGTGAAGAAGCCGAATTAAGACCCGATCCCCTTCCGTGACCATGATCGGCGGAACCGATCCATGAATCCGGCCGTTCATGAGGAAAAGGTCCGCTCCTAGTTCGCCTCCTCGCATCATCCGGTCACCCGGGCCGCGCTCGGCCGTGCCAGCCGCGACCGCCGGTGTGAGCTCCTGGTCCCATTCCCCCAGGATGTAGGTGTAGTCGCGGTCATAGGTCTGCACCGGGACGCGCGGCTCCACGATGAATGCGCCGTAGAGACCCATCGGGACCTGCACGGCGGGGTCGGCATGGGAGTGGTACCAGCGGCTGCCGGCCGGCTTGGCGGTGAATTCGTAGGTGACTCCGCACCCGGTCGCACCGGCGCCTGGTTGAGGCCTGCCGGACCGTCCATCGCCGGTGGCAGCACAAGGCCATGCCAGTGTGTTGTGGTCGGGACCGGTAAATCATTGCGCAGCGTGACGCGAACTTGGTCGCCCTCACGGACTCGCAGCTCCGGACCTGGTACCTGACCGTTGTAGCCCCAGGCGCGAACCGTGGTGTCCGGCATCAGATTCCAGGCGAACTCCGAGGCAGTCAGGTTGAATTCACGCAACTCCGGCTCAGGCGGTGGAGGCAGGGGCGTGGAGGGTTTGGCGACGGCGTCCGCAACAAGAAGGGCCGGGTCAGCCCGAGCCAGGCCGATCCCGCCAGCGGCCAATGCCGAAAGGCCACCGAGGCGGGCAAGCGCTGCACGGCGAGTGAGCGGCCGAAAGGGAGTGACGCGAAAGGCCATAATGGGTTCCGTTCTGCCGGACGCTGCGGCGCAAGAGCTCATCGCAGAGAACCGCCTCGCCTCGATTGGCGCCGCGTGAACCCCGGCCAGTGTGTTGCCCTAGTATGCGTAGCATGGGCTTCACGGGAGGCGGCGTCCATACGTCATTTGACGTATTTCATAGGAATGGGCGCTCGCAAGAATGTTTCTGGACGGTGTTTTGCACTCGAAATGAAGACAGGGACGCGACCCTGCGGCGGAACGGCGTTTTGATAGCTCGTTCGACTTGGGAGGCGCCGTTCACGGTACATGGGTTCAAAATGGACATTCGACGCAGGGGACACAGGGGTCATCGTGGCGGATGGTCTCAGGCGAACGCGGACGTCGGGTTCAGGGACCTCTGGTCGATCGCGGGCCACCGGAACGACCGGCGCGGGCGATCATTGGAGCGACTGGGAGGAGGACCGCCCCCGGCGAGGGTCAGCGGATGCCGGTGATCAGGTGGAGCAGGGAGTAGATCGCCCAGCCAAGGGCGACGCAGACCGGGATCGTCACCACCCAGGCGGTCATGATCCGACCGGCGATGCCCCACCGCACCGCCGAGGCGCGCTTGGTGGCGCCGACGCCCAGGATCGCGGAGGAGATGACGTGGGTCGTCGAGACCGGGATGCCGAGCCGGCTGGCGACCTCGATCACTGTCGCCGCCGCCGTCTCCGCGGCGAAGCCGTCGATCGGGCGCAACTCGACCACCTTCAGCCCCATCGTCCGCACGATCCGCCAGCCGCCGATTGCGGTGCCCAGCCCCATCGCCCCCGCCGCCAGCAGCACGACCCAGAGCGGCACATGCCATTCGCTGCCAGCCCGTCCCTGGTAGGTCACCAGCGCCAGGGTGATGATCCCCATCGTCTTTTGGGCGTCGTTGCCGCCATGGCTGTAGGCCATGTACGCGGCCGAGAGAATCTGGAGCCGGCCAAACGTGCGACCGACGAACCGGGGCCGGGCGCGGGCAAACGCCCAGAGCAGCCCGAACAGCAGCAGGAAAGCCCCGAGAAAGCCCAGCAGCGGTGAGAAGACCATCCCGCGCAGCGTCTTGCTGACGCCGGCGACCGTAATCGCGCTTTCCCCGGCCGCCGCCACCCCGGCCCCGACGATCGAGAAGATCAGGGCGTGGCTGGAGCTCGATGGGATGCCGTACCACCAGGTCAGCAGGTTCCAGGCGATCGCCGAGAGGAGCGCGCTGACGACGAGCAGCTGTGTCGCCACTTCGGGCGCGATGATTCCCTTGCCAACCGTGCTCGCCACCTCGGTTCCGGTGAGCGCCCCCACGACATTGAGCACCGCCGCCATCGAGACCGCCTGGACGGGGGAGAGCACGCGGGTGGCGACGGAGGTGGCGATCGAGTTGGCCGTGTCGTGAAAGCCATTGATGAAGTCGAAGGCGACACCGAGGGCGATCACCAGCAGCAACGCCAGGAGGGCCGGCTCAGGCATTGGAGGTGACGATCCCTTCCAGCGTGTTCGCGACATCCTCGGCGCGGTCGGTCGCGTCCTCCAGCAAGGCGTAGAGCTCGCCCCAGCGCATCGCCAGGATCAGCTCCGGCACCGCGGTCACCCCGTCATAGAGGGTTGCCAGCGCCTCGCTGAGGACATCGTCCGCCTCGTTCTCCAGACGGTGGATCTCGACGACCCGGCGCACCAGCGCCGGACCCTCCTTGCCCACCCGCTCCAGCGATGGCATCACCTCCGCCAGCAGCTCGGCCTGCTCGCGCAGGATGCGCGTCAGCAGCCGGGCCGGATCGGTGGTCGGACCGAGGCGGTAGAGCCAGAGCCGCCGGCCCGCTTCCTCGATGCCGTCGACGAGGTCGTCCAGCGCCCCGGCCAGATGGCGAATGTCGTCCCGGTCGAGTGGGGTGACGAAGGTGCTGTTGAGCGCGTTGAAGACACGATGGGTGATCTCATCGCCGCGATGCTCCAGGTCGCGAAGACGGCGCACCCGGCGCTCGATCTCGTCGCCCTGCTCGATCACCTCGCCCAGGACGCGGGCCACCTCGGCGGCATTCGTCGCCGCTTCCCGGAAATGGTCGAAGAACCGCTCGTCCCGCGGCAGGAACCGCGCCAGCACCATCGCCTTCCCTCCCCAGCCATGCGCCCCATCGCCCAGCCTAACGATGGCCGAAGACACACGCATCCTCAGCAGCCGGCGCCCCGCCGTCACCCACGATGCGGGATGGTACACAATGTTAAGGAAGTGTGAACGTCGTGTCGGTAGCAGGGTGTTTGAGAGTGGCCGCCATCGGTGGATAGAGGCGGCAGTCGGCTGAGTTCCCGGCGTGTCGCGGCAGCGATGGCCGTGCGTCTACGGACCAGAGGCGCGGGAGCCGTGCTCGTTTCGGGCACGCTCGGGCGGTGTTCATGCGCGCCCTGGCCAGCGACACAATCATCGCGACCATGGAGCCGGCGGGCAGACGCCGACCCACAAGAAAGCGGCGGGGATCACAAGTCCCCGCCGCTCTCTGTTCTGACGCACCTGGGTCAGCTTAGTTCTCGTCCTGGTTACTGGTCTCCCTGATCGTCATCGTCCTGTTGGTATTCGATGCCGTCGCAGTCGTCGTCCTCGTCCTGGTCGTCCTCGTCACCATCAACGACACCGTCGTCGTTGTTGTCCTCGTCGCCGTCATTGATGCCGTCCCCGTCGGAATCCGCGACATTCGCCTTGGTCCCGAGGTCGTTCTCATCCTCGTCGTCGACATCGTCGCCGTCCCGATCCTCGTCGGAGTCGTCCGGGGCACTCACACAGGAGTCATCGGCGAGATCGTCCTCATCCTCGTTATCGACGCCGTCGCCATCGGCGTCTTCGTCACCATCCTTGACGCCATCGTCGTCACTGTCACTGTCCGAGGCCTTGGTGCCGTCCGCCTGCTCGTCCTGGTTGTCAAGCCCGTCCTTGTCAGTATCCTCCTGCCCGTCCTTGATACCGTCGTTATCGGTATCGGCATCATGCGGGTCGAGATGCAATCGTGTTTCCAGCTTGTTCCCGAGACCGTCGCCATCCGCGTCACCGGCGGCGCTCGCCCCCTGATAGCCGCTGACGCCAGCGGCAAGCGCCAGCAGGACCGTCACCAGCCGCAGCGCCGAGAAAATCCCTGATCGATGCCTCATGCTCATCCCTCCTTGTCCCGAGTCGACCATAACCGGCGTCGGCCTCCTTTTTGAGGCGACACATCTGACCATGTTACTGGCCAGATTCCCGGCACGCCGATCCCCCATCGGTTCCTCAGGTGATAGGCGCATCAGATCGCGGCGAGGGAGACGATGGTGTCCAACGGGCGACGGATCACGCATGTCCGCACCGCGCAGCACCGATCCGACGAAACGATGCGGTAACGACGCTGACGGCGGATCGCGATCGGGGTGATCGCGGATCCCAACTGCCAGCATGATTGGCGTGTGTGGCTGAACGTGGAGAGCGGGGAGGAGGAAAGATTGAGGCGTTGTTCCTCCACTATCGAGGGATTCCGGCCACTATCCCTTGGATAATCCTGAAGCTGACGCGCTTATCCGGCTGACCCTCAATGTGGGCAGCCACGGTATAGGTTCCGAATTTCTCGATTCTCATGGCAATCTCCGCCGCAATTTGGAGTCGTTGATCTTGTCCTTGCGGAATACCGGGAGGCCGGCCGACTTGGAACTGAGCGCTGATTTTAGCGATAGGATCGCCGTCATCCTCATGGAGGATGTCGATATCGAGTGGTTGGTCTTGGTTGGTCTCAAGCCATGGTACACGGTACGACACAGCGATAGCAAAGCGATGCTCTGATCCTAATCCCGTATTGAGAGTCAAGGTCTCCCAACCACCTCCCATAAGGTAAAGTTTTCCCTCAACTACTTGCGCTGCATCGGCAAGAATGATCCACTCCACGTCCACTCACTCGTCCCTTTCGATAAACTACGATATGTAGTATCATTGTAGTGTCCGTTTGGAGAATGTCAAGTGCTGATCGATGCCTTCATGATTGACGAGGACAATGAGGCGAAGTTCTGGCAACATGGCCTTGCGGCCGATGACATCTTGCAGGTTATTGACGGTCCTCATATCATCGAACGCAATCGCAAGGAGCGGCGTGCCAGTCACCTGGTAATTGGCCGGGATCGTGCGGGAGTTTGCATTGCCGTCCCTGTTGAGTCGACGCACGACCGACGGGTTTGGCGGCCTGTAACAGCGTGGCGCTGCAAGGAGAGCGAGCAAGCGAGACTCTCGCGACATGAGTAGCCGACGCTTACATGGAGGACCAGATGGACACTCAAGAAATGCACGAACTGCAGAATTCGGCCAACTGGGATACGGAGCATCCGGAGGTTCGCCACCCTGAGAAGCCTGGTCGAGCAGTGGTATCTGTGGCGTTCGCCCGCGACGACTTTGACCGAGTGGCGAAGCGGGCCAGAGAACGCGGAATGAAGACCTCAGAGTTCATACGGAGTGCCGCGCTTGACCACGCAACCCATCACGGGGGGCGACCTGTGGTTGTGACCATTGACGATGGACGAGGAGGCATTCGCCGCGACGATTACACATCTGCTCCATCGAGGCAATCGTCGACAAGTCTCCCGGGGTACGTGACAGCCTAACGAACTCAGCAGCTGGCATAGTGAGAACGGCCGGAGTGCTTCCCGGCCGTTCAGCTTTCTGCGGTCACTGCACAGCACATAGCCAAACGCCCCCACCCGAAGGCAGAGGCGCCCAGCTCACATCTCCGGCCCGATCGCCCTTACCGCGCCGAGCTTGAACCGGAACGTGGCTCGCCGAGAACCGAGGACGTGAACGCCAGCGCAGGACTGCCCGGAAACGAGACGGGCAGGATCGGGATCAGAAGGTGATTGCGCGCTCCAGCGTCGGCGCGATCGTCGTCGGCTTCCAGAACTGGTGATAGGTTGTGATCGTGACGCCTGACGCTGATGCCTAACCGACCCGAGGATGTCCTGGAGACGCCGACGGCCGGGGGCAGGATCGAGATCGGGGAGCCTGTTCATCGACCGCTACGCATCGCGCTCCCGCGCCGTGACGCCCTGGTGCTGGGTCGAGCTCGGCCCACTGTTGCTACCGTCTGTCGTCGCGCTGGGCCGAGGCCAGGAGAGCCTACTGGGTTCCTGAAGCCGAAAGGGCGCGGTCTCACTTACCAGCAGGGCCCGATGCTGCACCACGTGATCCACGTCTGGGGCGGGGAAGTGTTGCCCGGCGGCCAGCTGTCCTGTTGTGAGATTCGCTCCGCCTCAGGGCGCGTACCGAGCGGCTGCCCGGTGGGCTACGCACGACCGGAGACGGCCTGGGCGAGGGCAAAGGTCAGCGCCACATCTAAGTCCCAGCCAACGGCGCTGGCGAATGGCTGCAGCGCGGTTCCATGCTGCGGTCGCAACTCGACCCGATAGCCGGAACTCCCGGCGGCACGGTCGATTCGATAGGCCCAACCCTGGGCGTAGACCGCCGCGGCGAGCGTGTCGACATCATAGGCAGAGCGCCCCGTCATAATGTGCGATGTGGCCAGCAGGTCCTGGGCCTCGACGAGCTGTCGGAGGTCGTCGTCGTTCGGATATGGTTCAAATGTCATCGTGATCCTTATCAGTGAAATGATCGTGCCGCTCAAGATGACTCGATGGCGAAGGAGTCGATCGTGACGACGGACAATGGTCAGACGACGGTTGCTGACACGATTCGTGCCACCGAACGCGCTCGACTGCGTGCCCTGGTGGCGGCCGACATTGACGCCGCGGCTCCGCTCCACGCCAGCGCCTTCCAACTCGTCACACCCTACGGGGCGGCGCTCTCGAAAGCAGAGTACCTGGGGAGCGTCGCCGCCGGCGAGATCGACTACCGGGCCTGGGAGATTACCTCGCCAATCGAGATGCGCCTGCATGGCGAGGCTGCGGTCATCCGGTACCAGGCGTGGATCGAGCTCGCGTCCCAGGACAGGCGCTGGACGCTCGACTGCTGGCACACGGATAGCTACGAGCGATGCGACGGGCAATGGCAGGTCGTCTGGTCTCAGGCGACCGCCATCCCCTAGCCCGCTGGCTCGCCTGTCGGCGTCGTGCTGTGGTGGGAGTGATGCTCGCCCAACGACCTCAGTCGTGGGCGGCGGCACCACGGCGTTGATGAAAGGTCTCCGGTGATAGCGTGATACGTGTGCTTCTCACGAGCATGTCGGGCACTGGCAAGTCCGCTGTGATCGAGGAGCTGGCCGCACGCGGCTACAAGGCCGTTGACACGGACTACCATGGACTGTCCGAAGCGGTAAGCGTCCCCGAGGACGAGCTCACCGGCCTGGACCCTGGGCAAGACTGGGTCTGGCGCGAGGATCGCATCCAGCACCTGCTGTCCACCGACGACAGCGACCTGCTCTTCCTCAGCGGATGCGCCCCGAACCAGGAGATGTTCTACCCGCGGTTCGACCACATCATCCTGCTGACCGCACCCGCCCACGTGATCGTCGAGCGGTTGGCAACGAGGACCAACAATCCGTATGGCACACGTGCCGAGGACATCGCTCGGACGCTTGATCTGCGGCAAACCGTCGAGCCGCTGTTGCGGCGGGGCGCCGGGACCGTCATCGATACCAGCGTGCCGCTCAACCAGGTGGTGGACGAGTTGCTGCGGCTCGTGGGCGTGGGGGCATGACCGGCCGCTCGGATGCGGCGCCGATCGAGTCGAGGATGCAACGGGGAAGATCCGTCACCGCACCCGCACGTCAGCTCGTCAACGCTGTGTGCTCCTGATCGAACCGCCCGCCTTGGGCCATGGGCCCGCCTGTTTATGGTGTGGCGGGTCAGGGACCATGCGCTGCGCAAGGGTGCCCCTCCGCCTCCCCGAGCGGTTGAAGGAATCACTGGCACGAGACGTGGTCGGAGGGAGCCCTCAGCGGATAGGGCAGATGGGCGATCGCCGGCGGCACTGACGAGCGCCGAGGCTGCTAGCTGGGCGGAGACCGGTGTGAACGTCGCTCCCGACTGCCAGCCTGTCTGGCGGATGCAGCTCTATGTGGAGATGGAGGCGGGGCGAGTGCGGAGGTCGGCGCGCGCTGCCCTCGACGCCAGATGGTCCCGATGCGGCAGCGCACGGCATGGATGTGTCGCCGCCTTCGCGCGACTCTTATAGGTTGCCACCATAGGCTGAGGTGGGCGGCCGGCGGATAGTCCCGCGGGGCCAGCCGAGAATCAGGAGCCTGATCGGGGCCATCGCACGGAAGGAGCATCCCATGAACCGGACCGACCGGGTCGACCGGATCGATCCCGACCCCTTGAGCCCGCTCAATGACCTGCAGCGCTATCTCGTCCATGAGTTCGTCGAGGACTACCACGACGGGCTCGTCTCGCGCCCCGACCTGGTGGCGAAGGTCGGACACATCGCCGGCGGGGCGGTGGCGACCGCGGCCATCCTGACCCGCTTCGGAATCCCGCTCCACGAGGTGAGCGCCCAGGACGGTGTCGCAACCCCCGCGCCCGCCGGACCGCGGAGTCCGCTCTCCGTGCCGGAGGACGACCCGGCCGTCGCGACCGCCGAGGTCAGCTTCCCCAGCGGTGACGTCAGCTACCTTGCGTACGAGGCTCGCCCATCGGGTGGTGCCGGGACACCCGAGGCGTCAGCCACCTCGCCCGTCGCGTCGCCGGTCGCCGCCGCCTCAGCCCTCGTCCTGGTCTGCCACGAGAACCGCGGCCTGACCGATCACATCCGCGACGTCGCCCGCCGGTTCGCGCGAGCCGATTACGTCGCCTGCGCCGTCGACCTGCTCAGCCCCGAAGGGGGGACGGCTGCGGTCACTGACCCCTCCGCCATCCCGGGGATGCTGACGGCCGGCGACCCCGACCGCCACGTGCGCGCCTTCCAGGACGCGATCTCGTTCTACGAGGGGGCGGGGGAGCCGGCGGCCGAGCGCGTCGGTATGATCGGGTTTTGCCTCGGCGGCGGGATCACGTGGCGAGTCGCGACCCGGGAGCCACGCCTCCGCTCCAACGCTCCCTTCTACGGGCCGCCGCCACCACTCGCGGAGGTGCCGAACATCCGGGCGGCGGTGCTCGGGCTCTACTCGGCCGACCCGGGCGACTTCGCCAACGAGGGGCGGGAGAAGCTTGAGACGGCACTCACGGCAGCCGGGGTGACCTTCCAGTTCAAGGTGTACCCCGGCACGCAGCACGCCTTCCACAACGACACCAGCCAGCGGTACAACGAGACGCAGGCGACGGCCGCCTGGGGCGACATCTTGACCTGGTTCGCCACCTACCTGTCGGAGGCGTGATGGCTGGGCGCCGCGTCAGGGTGCTGAAGCATGGGGTGGCGCCCCCACCGTCCACCACCCCTCGCTGAAGCGCCGGACTGCCTGCTCGTCGACCTCGATGCCGAGACCGGGGCGGTCGGGGAGGGTGATTTGGTCGCGGTCGTAGCAGGCGCGGAGGTCGCCGATCTCCTCGGCGAGCATCAGCGGGCCGCCCATCTCGACGGTCTGAACGTTGGCGAGGGCGAGCGCCAGGTGGAGCCCGGCGGCGGAGGCGATCGAGCTCTCGACCATCGTTCCCACCTGCGCCCCAATCCCCGCGGTCTCGGCGATTGCGTTCAGCTCCATGGCGTTGAGAAGCCCGCCGCACTTCATCAGCTTGATGTTGACGAGGTCGGCGGCACGCAGCGCCACGACCCGCAGCATCTCCCGCGGTCCGTGACACCCCTCATCGACCATGATCGCCGCGCCGGTCTGCCGCCGCACCTCGGCCAATCCTTCCAGATCCCACCAGGCGACCGGCTGCTCGATGTAGAGCGGCTGGCTTGGGGTCATCGCCCGGATCGCCGCGATCGCGGTGGCGGCGGTGCGCCAGCCCTGATTTGCATCGACCTTGATCGCGATCTCCGGTCCGACCGCGTCCCGCACCGCTGCCAGGCGCTCGGCATCTCGCTGCGGGGCGTCGCCGTCGCCCAGCTTGACCTTGATCGCCCGGAAGCCGTCGCCGACATGGCGCCGCGCCGCCGCGGCCATGGTCGCCGGCTCGTCGAGGCTGACCACCCGTGAGATCGTCAGCGCCGGCTTGCTCCGGCCGCCCAGCAGCAGCCAGAGCGGGACAGCGAGCGCCCGCGCGACGAGGTCGTGCAGCGCGATGTCGAGCGCGGCCTTCGCGGCGGGCACCCCCTCGACTCGGGCCTCGAGCCGGCGGAGCATGGCCTCCCGGTCGCGGGCATCCCCGCCGAGCAGGGCCGGTGCCAGGGTGTGGCGGAGAGTCTCAGTCGTGCCCTCAAAGGTCTCGCCGGTGACGTTGGGGTCGGGGGTTGCCTCCCCCCAGCCGGTGAGCCCCGCGGCCGTAGTGATCCGGACCAGCACCGACGCGATATCGGGGTAGGTGGCGTAGGCGATGACGAACGGTTCGCGCAAGGGGAGCCGGACCGGGATGATCTCGATCTTCGCGATCTGAAACCAGTCGCTCATACGGGATGCTCCCATGAGGCCGCGCGCGATCCCTGTGGCGATGGATCAAGGCGCCATGTCGAACTCCGGTCGATCACCGCGAATCGACCGGCGCATTCGCGTCGAGCGTTGATTCGGTGGTGCGTTCCAGCACGTAGGTCGCCCGGTTCTCCCCCGGCGCGGCAACGAACCCACCCACACGATACCCCTCGGCGAAGGCGGCGGTCAGAGCCTCCCGCAGACTGGCGCGCCAGCGCGAGACCGCCGCCGGGTCTGTTGCCAGCAGCCGGTCGACATCGGCCGGCAAGGCGACGAGCGCCCGGTCGTCGTGGTGACCGGGTCGGAACGGGTCGAGCCCGGCGATGTCGGCCGCGGTCGTCATCGCCTCTCGCCCAAGCAGTCGGTCTCGGACATGCTCGCTGGCGAGCGGCCAGGTGACGTGCAGGCGGTCGGTCGGCAGGCCGCCGTAGAGACCGGCGCCATACTCCGCGCCGTAGCGGTCGATCTCATAGCGGTCGGCATGGGCGCCGAGCTTCTCGAAGTTGAGCCGCGCGTTCGCGGCGCGCAGCGGGTCGACGGTCCAGACGATCTCGGTGATCCCGCGATTGAGGGCCAGCACCGCCTGCAGCTTCTTGAGCTCGCCGCCGAGCCCACCGCCGCGACGGTCGGCTCGCACCCCGAGCATATCGGAGAGGAGCCGGGGCCGGCCATCGACGTAGCCACCCCAGCCAACCGCGAAGCCGATCAGCTCATCGCCGTCGTAGACGCCGAGCACCTCGCCTCCGGTCTCCGGGACGATCACCAGGAAGCTCGCGGCGGCCAGGTCGCGATCGCTGACGCCAAAGACTTCCCGCTGCAACCCCTCGACCATGGCGAGGTCGGCCAGTCGCCGCACCGGGCGAAACGCGACCTTGCGCCCCCCGACCGTCTTACGCCATCCCCCGTCTGCAGCGAGAAAGCCGAGATCGGCGGCGGTGAAGCGCGCTGGCAACGGATCGGCCGGAGCGCCAGGGACGCGATGAGCTGTCAGTGCGAACGCACCCTCAGTCGCCATCATGGCGGCATTGTCGAAGCGCCGCGGGCGGCCGTCAACGTGGTGGAAAACAGGAGCCTCGTGCTCATCCGGCAGAAAACCTCAGGCAGGGGAGCCACGTTGCCGCGCCCCGCGAAGAAACACCCGAACCGCCAGCAGGCTACGATGAGGTGCCATCGATTCGCCGCATCAACTCATCACCGTTCGCTCGCAGCCAGTCATCACAACTCAAGAGGTTCATGACTCGACGGGCGAAGTCGACCTTGGTGGTGAGTCCCTGATGGAGTCGCTCGAGCCAGTGGGCGACGCTCGTGGCTTCCCGCCAGAGAAGTAATGCGGGCACCGCGCTCAGCTCAGCTGGCGTCAAAGTGATGCGTTGCTGATACCCTGTCGCGAATGCGCTAATGATGGGCCAGTTAGTGCTGCCGCTCCATGACGCGATGCCAAAGCCCCGAAGTCCCGTCGCGAGGTCCAATGCCCGCGGGCCACGGACAGACAGCTCGAAATCGAGGATACCACGGACCCTCCCCTCAGATACCAGCGTGTTGCTGGGGTCGAAATCAGCGTGGATGAGTTGGGAGGGCAGCGTCCTGAGACGGTCGGCAACGCATTCTGAGAGGTGTGCCAAAACCACATTGAGGCGCGGGGCCGTTCTGGCATCAGCCGGTCGTTGGACGACCTTCCAAAGGGCATCGAGAACTGAGGCGTGATCACCAGCCTGGTCGCCAGATTGCCGATGTCCCGTTTGGACGTCCTCGGCATCGATGCGGGATAGGATATCGTCGAGCTCACCGAGCGCCGCTCCGCAGATCACCGCTTCACCGACGTTGCCTGCTTCCGGTTCGCGCCCTGGGATCAGCGAGACCAATGTGGCCACGCTGTCCCATTCGTCGTGCGTTGCTACCTCGTAGGTACGGCCAGAGACGGTTGTCATCGGAAGCGGCACCGCGAACGAGAGGTCGGCATGCTGTAGTCGAAGGAGGAGCGCGTGCTCCCGCTTGATGCGTCTGAGTCCGGATGTATTTCGGGAGATGCGTAGGACGTAGCAGCCTGAGGGCGTCTCGACGCGATACGAGACGTTATTGGCCCCCGTGGTGATCTGTCGAACGACCTCGGGACGGACGTTCGGCCACGCGAAGAGGATCTTCTGAGGATCGAACACACGCTCACCCTCGTGGATCACCGCGATCTCAACGGTTTACCTGCCGCCGCCAGGAGCGACGAATCCGAGCGGCATCGCTACGCTGTTTCTTACGCCCCCGGTGTGCCTGCCGCCGCCGGAGTTGCCATCGGCAGCGCGTGCGCTGGCGCGCGGATCGTCATGATCTGGTTGTAGGTGGTGTAGCGGGTCAGCGTGACCAGCCCGCCGGCCCGGGTCTCGATGGCGCAGATCAGGTCGTCGCTCCCGACGGCGACCGCGACGTCGATGCGGCCCCCGGTCTCGGTGGTTTGGACGAAGCGATAGCCATCGCAGGAGCGGCCGTCGATGCTGACCGGGCCCAGCGAGAGCAGTTCTCGCGATCGCAGCGCCGCGTCCTGGGTTGGGAACGGTGGCGTGATCGGCGCCGCCAGCGCGTCGAAGATGGCGCGCAGCTGCGAGTTGGAATCGATCGCCGCGGGATCGACCGCGACCCACGTCTTGGAGTCGATATCGGGCCGGACAAACCCGGCCAGGGCGCCCCGCACCCAGACCTTGCCATTCACCGCGACCGATTCGGACGAGGCCTGACCGCGAGCCTCGGTCAGTTGATGCCGTTGATTGGGAACGATCCCCTGCTCCGTGATCTTGGCCGTCGCCCCGGCGACGGTAAACGCGCCCGTGCCCGCGCCTGGGCTGGCGACGGCGGCCGCTGCGGGCGATGCGCCGGCGGGGGCTGCCGCGGCGTCGGTGCCGTAGACACGAACCAGCTGGTAATTCTCGACTCCTGCCCACGCGCCATTGACCCGGTCAGCGAGAGCGCCGAACGTCATTCCGCCGGCCCCCGGCGTCCCCGCGGCGGGGGATGCGCTGGTCGGTGCGCCGCTCGGCGGGGCGGTGGCGATCGCGGTCGTGCTGATCGGCGCCGTCGCCACGGGAGGGGGCGTCGCGGTCGGCGAGGCCGCGTCGTCGCCACCGCCGCAGGAGGCGAGGAGTGGCAGCAGCACGATCAGCAGGAGACGAGGCGCGATCTTCTGCCAGCGGCGAACGCGCGACGGTCCAGGCATGCGGTCCAACTCCCTCGGTGCGCTCACGGACAGGCTTCGGGTCGGCGTGGCAGGGCGCCACATTCCTCGGTCAGGATCGGGTGGATTGGCGCCGCCAAGGGTACCAGACCACGGCGCCAGACCAAGCGGTCCGTGGCATGCTATACGTGGTCGCCGGCCGAGGAGGGTCGTCGATGCCGTTGATTGGCCGCGTCGCGCAAGGAGTTCCCCGCGTGATCGATCTCCGACTGGAAACATGGGCTGCCCTGCTCGTCGATCATTCGATCGAGCTGCGGGCCGGTCAGACCGTCGCGATCACGGGCGGCGTGGCGGCCGAGCCGCTGCTGCGCGCCATCTACGCCGCGGTGATCGCGCGCGGTGGCTTTCCGGTGATGCTGCCGGTCTTCTCCGGTCTCAGCGTGGCGCTGCTGGAAGGCGGCACCGACGCGCAGCTCGTCGCCGTCTCCCCGGTCGAGCGGTTCGTGCGGGCGGAAGCCGACGCGCTGATCACGGTGATGGCCGAGACGGACACCAGGGCGATGGCGACCGTCGATCCGGCGCGACAGGCGATCTTCCAGCGGGCACGCGGCCCGTTGATGCAGACGTTTATGCAACGCACGGCTGATGAGACGCTGCGATGGGTAGGCACGCTCTACCCGACCGACGCCTATGCCCAGGACGCGGGCCTCCCGACCGACGAATTCGCCGACATTCTCATCCAGGCCTCCAAGCTCGACCTCCCCGACCCGGCAGCCGCCTGGAAAGCCCAGGCCGGTGAGCAGCAACGCCTGATCGACTGGCTCGGCGGCAAGCGGGAGATCCGGCTCCGTGGTCGCGACACCGACCTGACGCTCTCGGTCGAGGGGCGCACCTGGATCAATTCTCATGGTCTGCGGAACCTGCCGGATGGCGAGATCTTCACCGGTCCGGTCGAGGACTCGGTCGACGGCGATGTCCGCTTCTCGTTTCCCGTAGTCACCGCGGGGAGGGAGATTGACGATGTCCGACTCCGCTTCCACGGCGGCCGGGTCGTCGAGGCGAGCGCGGCCCGCAACGAGCCCTATCTGATCCAGATGCTCGATGCGGACCCCGGCGCACGTATGCTCGGCGAGTTCGCGTTCGGGACGAACTTCGGGTTGACCCGTTTCACCAAGAACATCCTCTTCGACGAGAAGATTGGCGGCACCGTCCACATGGCGGTTGGCGCCGGCTATCCGATGACTGGCAGCGTCAATCGCTCCAGCGTCCATTGGGACCTGATCTGCGACCTCCGAGAGGGCGGCGGTGTCGATGTCGACGGCCAGCCCTTCCTGCGTGATGGCCGGTTCGTTGTCTAGCGTTGGCCATGGCCGGACACCCTTCTGCTCCGCACCTATCATGACGGAGCCTCAGCAGCAGTCGAGAGGCGACAGAGGCGAGCCAGGCTCGCGATGCGTGTGGGATGGGGCTGGCCATCGTCATCTGGACGATGTCCACCTGAAGCGATGCGGGGAGCGTGTTCGCGCGTGAGTCAGCTGACCTATCCTGAAGTGCTCGCGATTCACCCGGTCACGGCGCCGGTCGCAGGCATCGCCCGGGTGCCTGGATCGAAGAGCATTACCAACCGGGCCCTGCTCGTCGCCGCTCTCGCCGACGGTGAGAGCGAGCTGACTGGCGCCCTGCTCAGTGATGACACCCGGTACATGGCGGGAGCCCTGCGGGGGCTCGGCATCGATGTCGTCACCGATGAGGCCGCTGGCCGCTTCACCGTGCGGGGTGGCGGCGGAACATTCCCGGCCGAGCGGGCCGATTTCTTTGTCGGCAACTCCGGGACCACGATGCGCTTCTTGACCGCCGCGCTCCCACTCGGGCGAGGCGTCTATCGCATCGATGGGGTGCCGCGGATGCGGCAGCGCCCGATCTCCCCCCTGCTCGATGCCCTGACGGCCCTTGGCGCGGATGTACGCGACGAGGCGGGCACGGGCTGCCCGCCGGTGGTGGTTCACGCTAATGGTCTGCCGGGGGGCCGAGTGCGGATGACCGGCGATCAGAGCAGCCAGTATTTCACCGCGTTGCTGCTGGCGGGGCCATATGCCACGCGCGGCCTGGAGGTCGAGGTGATCGGCGACCTCGTCTCCAAACCGTATATGCCGATGACCGCGGCGGTGATGGCCGCTTTCGGCGTCACGGCGGAGCTCGACCTGACCGCGTGGCGCACCTTCCGGGTCGCTCCCGGCCAGCGTTACCGGGGTCGGTCCTACCGGATCGAGCCGGATGCGTCCAACGCCTCCTACTTCTTCGCCGCCGCCGCCGTCACCGGGGGAACGGTGCGGGTCGAGGGCTTGGGTCGGGGTTCGACCCAGGGCGATCTGCGCTTCGTCGATGTCCTGGCGGCGATGGGGGCAACCGTCCGCGAAGCGGATGACGCCGTTGAGGTGCAGGGACCCGCCGGGGGAGCGCTGCGCGGGGTCGATCTCGATCTGGGCGGCATCTCGGATACGGCGCAGACACTGGCGGCGATCGCGCCCTTCGCGGCGGGTCCAACGACGATTCGGGGGGTGGCGCACAGCCGGTTGAAGGAGACCGACCGGGTCGCCGCCGTGGCGACAGAGCTGCGGCGTCTCGGTCAGGGGGTCGACGAGTTCGCCGACGGCCTGACGATTCATCCCGCTCTGGTTCTCCCGGCTGATATCGAGACCTACGACGATCATCGGATGGCGATGAGCTTCGCGATCACCGCCCTGCGCGCGCCCGGGATCCGCCTGATCGATCCTGGCTGCGTGGCGAAGACCTTTCCGGCCTTCTTCCAACGGCTGGATGAGGTGCGCGCACCGCTGATCGGCGGGTAGGCGATGAAGAGCGCGAACCCCTCGTTTTTCGCGAAGGACGGCGGCTGGCTCTGATACACTGGCGCGCTGAAGGCGTCCTGCGTCTTCAATCCTCAGTCCTCGATCCTCGACCCGGCGGGAGTGGGATGAAGCGCGATCTCTTGCTGGCCCTCGTCATCTTCGCCCTTGGGCTCTGGCAGAACCTCCATGACGTGCAGATCAGCCCCTTCCACCCGGACGAGTCGCGCTGGCTGCACCGCGCCGCGTTCGCCGGGGAGCTCCGTCATCCACTCGGAACGTTCTGGGACGATGAGGAGACGATGCGCGTCCAGCCGCCGCTCGGCTCCTACCTGATGGGGGTGGGACTCCTGGTCCAGGGGCGGGACCTGGACACGAACGGAGCCTGGAACTTTCGCCACGGACGCCTCTGGAACATCGTCAACGGGAACATGCCATCCGATGGTGACCTTGAGGCCGGGCGGCGCACGAACGCCGTGGTCGGGGGGCTGACGGCCGTCGTGCTCTACGTCATAGGTCGCTTGCTGATGGGACGTGTCGCGGGGGCGGCTGCCGGACTTTTCTTTGCCAGCCATCCGCTGTCGATCCTGATGTCGAGCCAGGCGCTGTCCGACGCGCTGCTGACGCTGCTCGTGGCGCTGGCGGCCCTGATCGCCGTGCTGCTGGCGGAGCGACCGACCTGGCCCCGGGCGGTCTCCCTTGGGGTCGTGCTGGGGTTGGGTGCGGCGACCAAGCTCTCGCCGTTTCTCGTTGCCTTGCCGCTGGCCGCCCTTGGCATGCTGCTCCTTGTGCGGGCACGCGGGCGGCGCGCCCGTGCTGGTGAGCGAGAACGGGCGCGTGCGGATGCTCGACTCGGTTGGCGATTGCTCCCATTGCCATTGATTGCCGCGGCGACCTTTATCGCGGTCTTTCCCTACCTCTGGTCGGACCCCGTCGGCCGCACCCGCGAACTGGTCACGTTCCGGACGCAGGAGATGGCCAATCAGGGCGACATCTGGGAGAACCTGGCGGTTGATAGCCGGACCGAAGCATTGCGCCGGGTTGGCATTACCCTCGGTGACCGTTTTAGCACCACTGGATGGATCGCTTCCCGTCTGGCGCGGGTGATCGGTCTGTCGTGGCATCCATCAGGGATCGACCTGCCGCTGGCGCTGGTTGGTCTTGAGTTGCTCGCCTTTCTGGCGATCGTTCGCGGTCTGCGAGCGTCGCCAACCGTGCTGGCGGTGGTGCTCGGGAGCCAGGCGGGCGCGATCGTGCTCGGGATGCGCGCCGACTTCGCCCGCTATCACCTCCCGCTCGTGCTTGCCGCCGCGGTAGGGGTTGGGTTCACGATCGACTGCCTCTGGCAGGTTGGGAAGCGTCTCGCGCGGTTCGAGTGGTCCCGCGATCTCGGCTACGCGCTGCTCGACCGGGCGATGCCAAGTGATTCCCGGGCGCCGGCCGTTCCGCTGCCGGTGCGGGTCGCCCGAAATGGCCACCTTCCGCATAGCGTCCTTGCGCCCACCCCGACGACGCCGGTCGTCACCGCTCCACCGCCGACCCAGCGGGAGCAATCACTGGCCGAGTCCGCGACATAACGAACGTCCCAGGCCCGTGGGTAGCCAGCGTTGACGGGGAGGGTCGGACGTTATCGCACGCCAGACCGCGGAGCTGCGGAAAGACTGGAGCGATTCTCACCGGTCGGTCGCGGTCCACCGTGGACGAGTCGAGCGATGATGTCCCGAGGAGCTGAGGGTGAGGGCTTTATCTCGTCCTCGATGCCAGGTGGGACACGGCCTGACCGTGCTCGGACCCCGAGAGGGAAGGGGACCCAGCCATTGATCCAGGGTTGATCGGGATAGATTCTACGAACGCGATGTTCGTCACTGCACGCTCCCGAGGCGGCCTCGTCCCGGCAGTCATCGCGATCGCGGCTGCGTCCCGAGCGGAACGTCCCCTCCGCGGCGGTGCCGGAGCTCCCGGTGGCATCCGTCCCTGACGCGCTATGCTGACGGCATGACCTCCACTCCCAACGAGACCCGAACTGGCCGAACGCGCTTCGCCTCCACCGGTCCGGGTACGCGCATCGCCTACGATCCGGGAGAGGATGCGCGCGACTCCGACCCGTTGCCCACGCCCGTCGTGCTACTTCATCCCTTGCTGGGAGACCGCTCCTCGTTGATCGGTCTGCGAGATGCCCTGAGCGCATTGGCTGGATACCACCGCCGTGTGATCGTGCCTGAGGCGCGGGGGCACGGCGCGAGTGCCGGGCTGGCCAACCGGCACCTGACCCTGACCGATCTGGCCGCCGATGTCCTGGCGGTGCTGGACGCCGAGGAGATCGCCAGCGCGCATCTGGTCGGCGAGGGGCTTGGTGGGGCGACCGCGTTTGAACTTGCGCGGCGACGGCCAGACCGCGTCCGGTCGCTGATGATGATCGCGCCGCCCCTCTGGGGACTCCTCGCTGGCGATGCTGACCCGACCGCCCGCGCTGCTGGGGACGCGGCCCAACGCCTTGCGCGCCAGGCCGCCGACCTCGCCGACCGGGGTCAAACCGACCGGGCGCTCGATCTCTACCTCGACGACCGGTTCGGTCCCGGCTGGCGCGAGCGAACCGCACGGTCCCGGCTGGGCAGGCTCCGCCGACACTCAGGCGCCCTGGCCGCCGCCCTGACCGCCCTCGACACCTACCCCGTCACCCCCGACGATGTGCGCGCCATCGCCCTGCCAGCCGCGGTCGTGCCCGACCCGGATGCCTCGGCCGTCGAACGTCTCGTCGTCGACCGCCTGGCGGCGTTGTTGCCGGATGTCCGCCTGACGTTGCGCTCCCAGAACCGAGGAGCGAACATCAGCGCGACGGATCACCGGTGGTTGGAGGAGGCTCTGCCGGACCTGCTCGAAGAGTGGGACTGTGGCTGAAGCGGACAGCAGTCACGTGATCACCGGCCTCGGCGTTCGAAACACGGGTGATCGGAAGGATCAGAGGGACGTCTGCGCCATGATGGCGATCCATGAAGTGATCGTAATCCGTCCCTGACGGAACCTGCTTCCGGCGAAACGTGCCGCCAGGTCAATTCGCCAGAACGCTAGTAGGAGGTCATGCGGTCAGCGGAAGATCGAGCGCGGCGCGGAAAAGGAGACGCATCCTGGTGGCGATCCGGAGGGCGCGGTCGGCATCAACGCGCGCAACGCCGGTCTCGTCACCTGCCGCGTCAGGATAGCGGATCGCCACGGCGCAGTCGGTCAACCACATGAGGTCCGATCGCCCTGCCGTCACGTTCGGCAGCCGGCTTGACCCTAACAGTGCCAGTTCCGACAGGTCGTGCGTCCGAGGGAAGTTGATCTCGTGCTGCTGTAGGCATGCTGTGAGGTACTTCTCGACGGTCTGCTGGGCGTGAAAGCACACACTCTTCGCGGTCGGGTTGGGTGGCTCGCCCAATCGCAGCGCGCTCCGATAATCCATCTCTGCTTTCTTGACCCAGCCCAGCGTCGCGTGCTTGAGTGCGGATTCAGCCCGCTCCGCTCCTCCGGCGTTCTCCAACCAGTCCGCGCCTTTCTCGCTGGAGCCGTCTGTGAAGAGGGCCACCCCTCGCTCGACGGCATCGACGATAAAGAAATCTCGCTCGGCTAACCCAACACGGATCTGCTCTGGTGTGCGCACGAGAATGTCTAATGGAAAGGACGGCCGGAGCCCGATCGCCTGTCGGATGCGTATGGCCAGGTCGACCGATCGACCTGGCGTGTCCATGATGACGAGTAGATCGACATCACTATCGGTCGTGACTCGGCCATAGGCATGGGAGCCGAACAGCACGATCTGCCGCGGCTGGAATCGCTCCGCGATCATCGCGGCGAGCACCGAGATTCGCTCACGATCTGGATAAACATCGGTATGGGGCGCAGGGGTGCGGATGCTATTCGCAACCCCGGATCTCGAGCGGGCTGACATCGCGGCGAGCCTTTCGCCCTCGTTCCCTAGCGGTCCTCGATCGGGACGAAGCGCTTGTCGGTGGGACCGACAAACTCGGACTGTGGCCGGATGAGGCGGTTGTTGGCGACCTGCTCCAGGACGTGGGCGCTCCAGCCGACGGATCGCGCCACCGCGAAGGTCGGGGTGAACATATCGCCCGGCAGCCCGACCGCGGCCAGCACCGCCGCCGAGTAGAATTCGACGTTGGTGTAGAGACGCCGCCCCGGCTTGCGCTCTTCCAGCAGGGCCAGAGCCCGCTCCTCGGTCGTCTTCGACAGCGCGAAGAAGGCAGGGTCGCTCGCCCGCTCGGCCATCCCCCGCAGGATCTCCGCCCGTGGGTCCTCCGCCTTGTAGACCCGGTGCCCGAACCCCATCAACCGCCGTCCCTCGTCCAGGGCGCGGGTCAGCCAGGCCTCGACATTGTCGACCGTGCCAATCTCGTTGAGCATGTCGAGGACCTTCGACGGCGCCCCACCGTGGAGGGGTCCCTTCAGCGCCCCGACCGCCCCGGTAATCGCCGAGCAGAGGTCCGACTGCGTCGAGGCAATGACCCGGGCCGTGAAGGTCGAGGCGTTCATGCCATGATCGGTGAGAAGAACCAGGTAGACCTCCAGAGGCTGCCAGTGGCGCGGCTCCGGCTCCGTCCCCAGGAGCTGATAGAGATAGCTCTGGGCCGTGTTGAGGTCCGGCCGTGGTGGGACCGGCTCCTTCCCCTGCCGCAGACGGAAGAAGGTTGCCAGAATCGTCGGCACCCGCGCCGCCAGCGCGATCGCCTCGGCCAGATCGGGGGTGTCGTCGAAGAGATCGCCATGGGCAGCGCCCAGCGCGGAGACTCCTGTCCGCAGCGCATCCATCGGCTCGGTGTCGGCCGGGAGCGCGCTCAGGGTCGCCACGACCGGCTCCGGCAACTCCCGGTTCTCACCCAACCGGTGGAGCAGATCGTCCAGCTCCGGCCTCGTCGGCAGCCGGCCCTGCCAGAGCAGGTGCGCGACCTCCTCGAAGCTCGCCTTGCCGGCCAGCTCGTGGATATCGTAGCCACGGTAGACGAGCCGCCCCTCCTCACCAAAGACATGGCTGAGGGCGGTCGACGCGGCAACGACACCTTCCAGCCCCTCGGGTTTGGGCATCGGCTCGGTTGTCATGGCAGTAGCGCTACTCATGGATGGGGCTCCTCGTGCTGGGTGTGGGGCCGAGCGGACGGTCGCATCTGGACCATCGCGACGCTCGTCCCAACCGGCGCCAGCGGGCGCCGAGGTCTCCGAACAGGCGGCAATCCTAGCACGTCACTCCCCCGTCCGAGCGGCACCGCTCGGGCGCTAGTGACGACTTCCGTGGTCACGCTGATGTCCGCAATCCCACCCATCACCGCGCGAGCGCGAGTGACGCTGGGCGTGGACGGCGGGTCTCAACGGTCGACGGGCGACGTCGGTATGATCCCGGGCACGGATGCGCTATTCCCGCGTCCCCGGTACGCCGTTTCCAGGAGCCCGCGCACCTTCGGGAGGTCCGCGGCCAGATGGCTCAGGGCGTCCTCAAGGGTGTGGCGCTGACTTGGCGTGGCATCGGGTCGCAGGTTCGGGTAGATGTCCCCGGTGAGCTCCTCGCGCAGCATCGTGATGAAGGACGCAAGCTCGGCGGCGAGTGGGGCGGGCACCACCAGGCGGTGGGCATTGAAGTGGTCCGCCAGGGCAAAAGATCGCTCGCCGACGTCCTTCCAATTCTCCCAGACGAGCGATTCTGGCAGCAGTTCGGCTGGTGGCTGGTACGGTTCGCCGGGTAAGAGCATCGGATGCGTCACCGCGGCCAGGGCGGCTTCGAGCCGGGCGAGGCGGGCGTAGATCTCGGTGAGCGCGTCGATCTCTCGCTCCACCATCCGGTCCGCCACCCGACGCCCGGTGCCGCCGCCGATCACGTCTGCGACATCGGCGCGCAGCCGGTCAAAACTCGTCTCCTGTCGTGCCTGCGTCTCACGAGCCAGTTCTTCATAGCGCCGGGCGAGCCACTCTGCTCGCTCGTCCGTCTGGCGCTCAAGCCGCTCCCCATGCTCGTTGATCTGCGACCGCAGCTCCTCCCACCGCGCCGGTTCGGACGCGGCGTCTGGACGAATCGGCACGATCTCGCCACCCGGAGCGGGGCGTGACGCGGTCACGGTGTGGCGCGCCACCACGCCGCCGGAGGACACCGGGCGGGCCGGAAGGCGGGTCGCGCGTAGGCGCTCAAGCGCATCGCTCACTGGTCGCAGGCGCTCCTGGAGTGGGGCGAGTCCCTCGCCACGAGCGTCGAGCGCAATCAGCACGACGCCTGTGCCGATCAGGAGTAGGAGCAAGAGGACCGCGATTATCCCGGCGAACACATCCATGATTTGCCCGATCGTCTGAACGGAGCGGCACGCCTGGTCGCGACGCGACGATGACAGCGACCACCGAGTGGTCCACGTCACTATAGCCGCCACCGCGAGCACGGCGCGGTGAACCGCGCTCAGGGACGAGTGTATGGCGATCGGGAGAGTCGCACACCCGTCCGGCGATGACGGGGCACAGGAATTATGCCGCGGCCTGGTCGCTGCAGGAGCGCCGTTGATCGGTGTCTGGTCGCGGTGTGCATCGACGGGTCAGGAGCGAGCGCGAGCCCTCCCGACCATTCATCCGATCAGCACGCGATCGTTAGTCCCAGCGAACGCCGCAGACGAGCGCGTTGCCGTCGGTATCGGTCCAACGCTGGAGCTCGTCGAGCTCCTCGTCGTCGACCAGGAACTGCAGCGAGCAGCCGGGGCAGACCACGGCGTAGCAGCAGTCGCCGCGCCCCTCGCACCACTCGACGACCACGCCGTAGGCGCGGCACTCATCTTTGGGGCCACCGCCGCACAGGTGACGAAGAATGTCGCGAACGGTTGGGCTGACGACCTCGGCCGTCGCCAGGAGATCGACACGTTCGGGGTCGGCCATTGGACACCTCCCGTGGGAATGGGTCATGACGTGCCAAAGCGACCAGATGGAAACGCTAGCATATCGCGTCCTGCTGGCCCCGGCAACCAAACGCGAGCGGCGCCGTGTGGCGGTCCAGCGTCGCCATGAGGCCGCGTGAGGGGAGCGCGCCCGAACAGGTGACCCGGAGCGCCGTCAGGCCGGACCACGGTCGCCCGAGGTACCGGCGCCGCACCATGCATCATCTACCGGTTCGTTGCTGCCGTTGGTCCTCGGCAGCCCAACGATCAGGCCAGGGCGTAGGTATGCCGTATGATAGGCAACACGATCGATAGGCGTCGCGACGCCTCACCCATTGGGAATGCGCCATGGCCAGTGCTGCCCCTGTCGACGAGCATCACAACCTCGCTCCTGTGCCCCTGGAACTCGTTGAGGTCGGTGGTGGAACGCCGAGGCTGCCCGAGCCGGTGACGCGCCTGATCGGGCGCGACGCGGAGCTGGCGACCCTCCTCGGACTGCTCCGGCGTGGCGACGTCCGGCTGGTGACCGTCACCGGGTCCGGCGGTGTCGGGAAAACCCGTCTCGCCCTGGAGGGTCTGCATTGTCTGTGTCACGAGCTCGCCGGTCGGGTCGGATTTGTCTCGTTGGCTGCCATACGCGACCCTGGACGGGTGACGGCCGACGTGGCGGTGGCGCTCAACATCCGGGCCGGACCCAGTCAGACGCCCCTTGACGCGCTGGTGGTCGAACTGGGCGACGACCCGTTCCTGCTGGCGCTCGACAATTTTGAGCATCTCCTCGTCGCTGCTCCCCTGGTGAGCGGCCTGCTCAACGCCTGTCCGGGTCTGCGCGTCCTGATTACCAACCGTGCCCGGCTGCACCTCTCCGGCGAGCACGACCTGCCCCTGCCACCTCTGGCCGTCCCCGATCCTCGATCGGCGATCGGACCGCGTGGCGCGCTGCCAGAGCAGGCCGCTGTCGTGGATGGCGCCCTGGCCTTCGCTGCCGTTCAGCTCTTCGTCGAACGAGCGATGGCGGTCAACCCCGCCTTTGCGCTGACGGTCGCCAACGCCGGCGCCGGCGCCGAGATCTGCCGGCGATTAGACGGGCTGCCGCTGGCGGTGGAGCTGGCCGCGGCGCGAACGCGGGTGCTTTCCCCGGCCGCCCTGCTGGCGCGACTGGAACAACGACTTCAGGTACTCACCGGCGGCCCGGTCGACCAACCAGAGCGCCTACGGACCCTCCGTGCCGCGATCGCCTGGTCCGATGAATTGCTGGGGGAGGACGAGCGGATCCTCTTTCGCCGCCTGGCGGTCTTTGTTGGTGGCTTCACCCTCGAAGGGGCAGAGGCGTTGAGTTCAGCCGAAGACGGAGATGCGGGAACAGCGACCACACTCGACCTGCTCACGTCGCTGGTCGACCACAGCCTACTCCGGCGGGTGGCGGAGGTCGCTGGTGAGCCGCGCTTCGCCATGTTGGAGACGATCCGCGAGTATGCCCGCGAGAGGCTGGATGAGGGCGGCGAGGAGCGGGCCGTCCGTGATGCGCACGCGGCATGGATGGTGACGCTGGTCGAGGGAGCTGATGCCGAGATCGCCGGGCCGAACCAGCAAACCTGGGTGGCGCGGATCGAGGCGGAGTGGGGCAACCTCCGCGCGGCGCTCGACTGGTTGGTGGAATCGGGCGACACCGGGCAGGCGCTGCGGCTCGGTGGGGCGATCAACTGGTTCTGGTCGTCGGCCGGTCACTTCGAGGAAGGGCGCGAGCGGATGGCGGCGCTGGCGGCGCTTCCGGGCGCCGACGCGTTCCCCGGATCGCTGGCGATGGTCCTCTATAACGCGGCCGACATTGCCGACTGGCAGGGTGATCCAGAACGGGCGCGGGCGTACTACGAGCAGGCGCTGCCGCTTTCCCGCAACCTTGGCGATCGGCACGGGATCGCGCTGGGGTTGCGCGGTCTCGCCAGCGTATCGCTCGACCAGCGTGACCACGATCGAGCCGCCGAGCTGCTCATCCAGAGCCTGGCTCTTGCCCACGAGGACGGGAACATGTGGGAAGTTGCCGCCGCGACCAATATGCTTGGGTCTGTCGCCTACGCCCGTGGCGACTACGTCGAGGCGGTTCACTGCTACGAAGAGGCGCATGCACGCTGGAAAGAGATCGGCGGACTGTCCCATACGGCGAGGGCTCTCGTCTCCGCTGGCTGGGCCGCGCTCGTCGGCGGCGAGCTTGGCCGGGCGACATCCGCTTATCGGACGGTGCTCGATCTCATTGAGGGTATTGAGGAAGGTGACGGTCTCACCGGCGAGTGTCTCCAGGGGTGCGCGGGGCTGGCGCTCAGGCAGGGCGAGACCACACGCGCTGTCCAACTCTTTGCTGCCGCCGAGACTGAATGGCATCGCATCGGCATCCGGCCGCGACCAGCCGTCCAGGCGGCGATCGAGCAGATGCTCGGCTCGGCGCGGGCCACTCTGGGCCAGGCGGTGTGTGACGCGGCATGGCGTACCGGTCGTGCGCTCCCGACCGCCGAGGCCTTGACCGAGGGGCGTCTGGTCCTCGCGGAGACATTGGACTCCTCCGGCAATGATGACGCTCCCGATCGCGTCGCCCCCTATGGCTTGACCCGGCGAGAACGAGAGGTGCTGCGTCTGCTGACCCTCGGACAATCGGACCGGGAGATTGCCGTCGCGCTCTTTATCAGCCGGCCGACCGCCTCCAAGCATGTCTCGAACATTCTCGACAAGCTCAGCGCCCCCTCCCGTGCCGCCGCGACGGCCGTCGCCGTCCGCGACGGTCTCGTCTAAGGCGTCTCCCGATGCCGGCGACCGACCCGGGATGTCGGGGCGATGAGATCGTCATCTATGTCGCATCGACCCGCCCTGCGAAACTGCGTAGGGTCTTTTCCTCGAAATACTGAATCCTCACCATAGGCTTCATCGGTAGACCGATCTACCCTCAGTGTCACCGTCGGGCACCGTTCGACGACCATGGGTCGGTCCCATGCGTCTGCTGACGCTCGACTGTGTCTGTCACCGCGGGGCCATCCTGGCCGCCGATCGTCCATCATGTGCCGTTCGGCCGCCTCGGCGGTGGCCGGTCGGCGAGAGAAGGAGTTGCCATGCGCCGCATCTCCGTCCTTGCCTCCCTCGTCGCTATCGTGCTGCTCGGGATGGTCGTCGCTGGCCGCTCGGCTCCCGGCACCGCCGCCCAGGACGCATCGTCCGCCGCCTCCCTGGCGGCGCATTCCCTGGTCGGAACCTGGATCCTCGATACCGATGCCACCACGGCCGGTGACGCCACGGGCGTTATTACCGTGTCCGCCGATGGCACCTACCACGAGGTCGATCCCGACGGCACGACCGGTCTCGGCACCTGGCGCCCCACCGGCGAGCGGACCGCTATGGTCAATGTCCTCAAGCCGGGCGACAGCGGCAGCAACCTCATCCGAGCGACAGTCGAGGTCGCGGCCGATGGTCGGAGCTTTACCGCGTCCTACACCTTCGAGGTATTCGGTCCTGACGACTCGCGCACGGGTGAGTTCGGGCCGGGCAAGGCGGCCGGTCTCCGGTTGGAAGCCGAAGCGCCCGGTGCCCCGGTCGGGACGCTGGCGGACCTGTTTGCCCAGGTCGGCGGGGAGACCCCCGCCCCATAACGTCCAGAGTCTGAGGCACCGGAAGCCTGCGGCGCACCCGCACAACGGCTTCCGGCCCCAGCCATGGGCTGCTGATGTGTTCGAGGAGTTCACTTGGACCGAAGACAAGCGATCAGCACCCAGACAGGAGGTGACCATGGCTTCTCCCTTGAAGGGAAGGTCTGGTGTGCCCCTGCCCCCGGGGGCATCCGGTGGAGCGCTGGCCGATGGGTGGACGATATGCTGGCGCCCATGCGCGTTGATCCTTGGCTGGGTCATAGTGGCGATTCTCCGACCTGGATCACCACCAAGCTGAACTGTCACCTGAGGGATCGTCGGGTGCACCTCGGCGTCCGTGCCCTGTCCTCGCCTGACAGCGTCGATCGCTCGGCGCCGTTCGGGATATTGCTGGGGGTTGAGGCGTCCTGAACCGTCTACTCCCGGTCCGATCGGACCGGGAGGTTACCAGGACGCTATTCGGCAGGCGGCCGACCTCGTCCACCCACGTTTCCAGCATCCTCGACAACATCGGCGCGTCGACGTGGGTCACGGCGGCTGCCACTACCGTGCGCGACGGGATCCCCTGACGCCTGGAAACAGAAGGACGCCACCGCTCAAGAAACCGGTTGCGGCGGCCGCGCTCCACAGATACGTAGGGTGTCGCCGCGAAAATGGTGAATCCTCACCATATTGCGGTCCGGCGTCGCTCCCTATGCTCGGCAGCACGATGCTCCGTTCTGGACCAGCGCGGCCTGGCCCGGCTGCTCGGGATGCTGAGTCGGGGGCGACCGGTCATCACGGTGCGTGGGCGGCTCTGCACGCCAATCGGTGAGCCCTGGCCTTTGTCGTTGAACGGAGAATCGCACCCGTGGGCGCCGGTGACACTCGCGTCACCGAGACCGGTGGATGGCCGGTCCGGAGATTGCCGGCCTTCGGTGAACCACACTGATGCGACGCTCGGGAGGTCTTGCCGTGGATGACGGACGCTTTGACGATCTGACCCGGACGTTCGCCGGCACATCGCGCCGGGCGGTCGTGCGCGTGCTCGCTGGTGGCGTCCTAGCGGCGATTGCCGCCGCTCTCGGCATCGAGGAGGCCGAGGCCACCCACACGGGCTGTCGCCACCCTGGCAAGCCGTGTACCCGAAGTCGCCGGTGCTGCTCAGGGCGCTGCTCTACACGGGGTAAATGCACGTGCGGGAGCGGTCGGACGCCGTGCGGCGGCGTCAACTGCTGCGGCGCCGATCAGCGTTGTTGCCTGGATACGGCGAGCTGCGTGCCGTCGAGTGGCGGCTGCTGTGGCGATGCGGATTGCTCGGGTGGCTCGTGCGTGGGCGGGCTCTGCAGCGGTGGTGGGTGTCCCACCGGCCAGACGCGCTGCACCGATGGGGTCTGCCGGTTCTGCTGCGGCGATCTTGACTGCGACTCGACCATGTTCTGCAACAGTTTCGGCGTTTGCGAGTGCCACTGGTCGGAGTATCCGGACCACTGTGGGCAGTACTGCGCCGATCTGGCGAATGATCCGGAGCATTGCGGCTTCTGCGGAACGAACTGCACCCTCAGCACCGACGGCTACACCGCCTGCTGCAGCGGGCAATGCAAGAAGCTGTCGGGCGACTCATTCAACTGCGGCGCCTGCGGCACCCGCTGCGACGCTATCGATCCGAGCGCGTTGTGTTGCAACGGCCTGTGCAAGGTGCCGCCGTGCTGAGGCGGCGTTGCGTCGTCGATCGCTCGGTGGCTGGCACGATGGCGCCGAAGCGATCGGTGACCATGCTGGTTCTCTCGCTATGAGCTCGGGGGCGACTGCGTCCCTGCCTAACGAGAGGACAGAGATAATAGTGTCAACACTTAGCCCCGTCAGTAGGGACGGCGATCTGAAACAGCACGCTCACGAGAGGAGTTGAGACCATGCGCCGCCGGTCTGTGCTGATTCCGATCGTCGTCCTGGTGGTCCTGCTGCATGGCGGCGCGGCGGTCGGTGCCACGACGTGTGGCGGCGGGTTCAGTCGGGGCGGTGATGGACGAGACACGATCCACGCCGACGACCGCATGAGAGACATCATCGACTGCGGCCGGGGCAGCGACACCGTCTACTTCGACAAGGGCAAGGACGTGCTCAGCAACTGCGAGCACAAGTTCCCATCCTAATCCGCTGCCTGGCGTACTCGATCGCACACAGATCACGCGGAGGTATCGAAATGCGACACCGCACCCTACTGGTTCCGGTCATGACGCTGGCGGCGCTGCTGCTCGGTGGCGGTGTGGTGGCCGCTGCCATTAACTGCCCGCCCGGCGGTGCTACCTGCTCTGGGACCAACCGCTCCGAGACGCTCAACGGCACCACGGGCGACGACACCATCTACGGCCTGGGACGGGCCGACCGCATCTACGGTTACGAGGGGAATGACGAATTGAATGGTGATGGCCAGACTGACGCCCCGGATGGCGACGACGCCATCTATGGTGGCCCTGGGAATGACGCCCTGTCCGGCTATGGCGGCAGCGACCTGTTGAGCGGCGGCGATGGCAACGACAAGATCGAGGCGCGCGAGTTCAGTTCACCGCGTCCAGGCGTGGATACCGTCAAGGGCGGCGGTGGTGCCGACGTCATCGTCGCGAGCGACGGGCACAAAGACGTCATCGACTGCGGTCCGGGCACCGACGAGGTCTATTTCGACAAGGGCAAGGATGTCCTCACCAACTGCGAGCGCAAGTTCCCGATCTAGACCAACCTCGGGCCGCTGATTGCTCGTTCCCGTTCACTGCTCGAGCGCCATCCCCCACCACACCGCCATCTTCCCGACGCCTGGTAGGGGCGCACGGCGCGTCAGCTCCACCCCGACGTCCATCCCCGAGCACCACTGGGAGACAGCGATCTCACCAGCGCGACGCGGCGGGGCGGATGCGGGCGCACGCCGTGCGCCCGTACCGGTGACCGGTGGAAGCCAGCGTCATGATGTGTCAGCGATGGGGCTTGACGCCCTCACGATCTGATCCCTGGGACGGGACCGTGAACGGCGTGGCGGGATTTGATCACTGGGCGCGACCGTTGAGCCACCCGTCATCGTTGACCGCTGGCTCACGCGGCCGGCAATCATGGACCGTCTGGTCGTCGTGACCCCCATTCCCACCTTGGCAACATCGTGTCGTCCCCAGGTCATGGTTCCCGAGCCTCGCGAGGATGTGCCGCCTTCTCCCCTCACTCCGCCATCGATGGCAGACCCGCCAGGGCCGCCTCGATCTCGCTTTGCGGGTGCTCGTGGTCCTGGAGGGAGCCGGAGAGGTAGCTGTCGTAGGCGGCGAGGTCGAAGTGGCCGTGGCCACAGAGTCCGAACAGGATCGTCCGCGCTTCGCCCGCCTCCTTCGCGGCCAGCGCCTCGTCGATCGTGGTCCGGATCGCGTGGGACGGCTCCGGGGCCGGCAGGATTCCTTCGTGGCGGGCAAAGGTGATCGCCGCTTCAAAGGCGGCGCGCTGCTTGACCGCGGTGGCTTCAATCAAACCCTGCTCCAGCAGCAGGCTGACCAGCGGCGCCGCGCCGTGATAGCGCAGACCACCGGCGTGGATGCCGGCCGGCACGAAGTCGTGACCGAGCGTGTGCATCTTGACCAGCGGCGTCATCTGGGCCGTATCGCCAAAGTCGTAGGCGTAGGTGCCCCGCGTCAGGGTCGGGCAGGCCGCTGGCTCGGTCGCCACCACCCGGACATCGCGCCGCCCCGCCAGCTTCTCCCGCATGAAGGGGAAGGTGAGTCCGGCGAAGTTCGAGCCGCCGCCCACGCAGCCGATGATCACATCGGGCCAGGCGCCGGCCTGCTCCATCTGCTCGATTGCCTCCTGCCCGATCACCGTCTGGTGGAGGAGGACATGGTTGAGGACCGAGCCGAGCGCGTACTTGGTGTCCTCGCGGCCAACCGCGTCCTCGACCGCCTCGGAGATCGCGATCCCGAGCGAGCCGGTTGAGTCGGGATCGCGCTCGAGCATGGCGCGGCCGGCCGCGGTCTCGGTCGAGGGACTCGGCACGCAGGTCGCGCCCCAGGTCTCCATCATTGCCCGGCGATACGGTTTCTGGGTGTACGAGATCCGGACCATAAAGACCTTGAGCTCGAGTCCGAAGAAGGCGCAGGCCATCGCCAGCGACGAGCCCCATTGCCCCGCGCCCGTCTCGGTCGCGAGGCGGGTGACACCTTCTTGCTTGTTGTAGAACGCCTGGGGGACCGCCGTGTTTGGCTTGTGGGAGCCGGCCGGGTTGCCCCCCTCGTACTTGTAGAAGATGCGGACATCGGACGGGAGGTTGAGCGCTCGCTCCAGGCGATGGGCGCGGTAGAGCGGAGTCGGCCGCCAGAGCCGGTAGACGTCCAGCACCTCCGCCGGGATCGGCACCTCCCGCTCGGCCGTCACCTCCTGGCGGATGATCTCCATCGGGAAGAGCGGCGCCAGGTCGTCCGGTCCCAGCGGCTGATGCGTGCCGGGATGGAGCGGTGGCGGCAGGGCAACTGGCAGATCGGCGGTGATGTTGTACCAGCTCGTCGGAATGCGATCCTCCGGCAGCAGGTAGCGGGTCCGGGTGTCGTCGCGTGTTCCAACGGACATGGAATCCTCCAGTGATCGAAGCGAGGAATGGTCGGTTGTTGCCGCATCTTATGGCGCACCTCCGATCGCGGCAAGGATCGGTGAACCACCAGGGTTCTGCATCTTGTCGGGTGAAACGCTCGCCGATCCATAGCCCGGCGGCGCGCTCGCTCGAGGGCACCATGTGCTGCAATTCGACGGCGTGTGGCATGACCATTCTGACGGCGAAACCGCGATCGACGCCCTTTCCTCTCATCTGATGGCCAGGTACGGACGGTGATTCCGACAGGTGATCCGCGAAGGCGACCGGGTGGCTCCAGCCAGTGGCGGCATCTCCGTGGGACCTCCGAAGGCTCTTCACGGCAGATTCACGATCTCCCCCTACCGTTAAGGGCAGACGGGAAACGCGCCCGTCACGAAAGGAGGAGGTCATGAACGAACGAGAGATCAAGGGGCTGGCAATTGTCGGCGGCGTGGCATTCGTCGGCATCGCGCTGCTCAATCAGGTCTATCAGGCCGGGGTCAACGCCGGTCTCACTGCCAGTGGCAACCCGGCCGCCAGAATTGACCACGGGTTCTTTCCCTTCCCCGGGTTTGGACTCCTGATCATCGGCGGGCTGGTCTTTCTCTTCTTGCGGCGCCGGGGAATGCACGGTGGTCCTGGTGGCGGCTCCGGCGGCCCGGGCGGACGACTGGGTGGCGGACGCCCCCCGCGACTCTTCGACGAATGGCACCGCCAGGCGCACGAGCAGACCGCGCCGCCGGCCGCATCGTCCGAGACGCCACGACCAGACGAACGCCCGGATCGCCCGGTCGAAACCAGCATGGTCTAATGGATGGTCTGAGGTGGCACGGTCCTCCCGTGCCACCGACCCATCGCCGCACGATGCTCCGGGACCGGGTGAGATGAAGACGATCCTCGTGGTCGAAGACGAACCCGCGATCGCTCGCCTGGCACGAGATTATCTCGTCCAGGCCGGCTTTCAGGTCCACATTGCGGGCGACGGCGAGGCAGCGTTGCAGACCGCCCGCATCGCTCAACCGGACCTCGTTGTGCTCGACCTCGGGTTGCCGGGCCGCGATGGGCTGGACGTGATGCGTCAGCTCCGCCATACCTCCGACCTGCCGATCATCGTGGTCACCGCCCGCGGCGAAGAGACGGACCGCATCGTCGGACTCGAGCTTGGCGCCGACGATTACATGGTCAAACCCTTCAGCCCGAAGGAGTTGGTCGCGCGGGTGCGGGCCGTCTTCCGTCGGAGTGAGGCCCGAGATGAGCCAGCGGAGATGATCCGGGTCTCCGACATCGAGATCGATGTCCTCCGGATGCGGGTCGCGGTGGCCGGTCGCCCGGTCGAGCTGACCGCGACCGAGTTTCAGCTGCTGACCGCCCTGGCGCGGGAGCCGGGCCGGGTCTACACCCGCGGTCAGCTGCTCGACTCGGTCCATGGCGTCGCGTTCGAAGCGTACGAGCGGGCGATCGATGCCCATATCAAGAACCTGCGCCGCAAGATCGAGCCGGTCCCCGGCGCCCCACGCTATATCCAGACCGTCTACGGCGTTGGCTACCGGATCGCCGAATCGTGACCGGCAAGCGGTCAGGCCGCCGGCATCGCTCCCGCTGGCGTCGGGAGTGGGCCGCCATGACCGAGGCTGCATTGACGGGGCCGGGGGGGCGTCGGATCGGACGACCCCCCTGGTGGCCAGAGGGGGAGCCCTGGCCGCCCATCCCTGGTGCCTGGCACGGGGAGAGGAAGCGTTTCCTGCGGCGCATTTGGCGCCTGATTGGGGCGATGTTCTTCCTCTTCTTCTTGGGCGGGCTCTTTGCCAACTGGCTCGCGCCCGGCGGCGCCTCCCATTGGGACGAGGGTGGTCCGCCGGGGCCGGTGCGCCTGCTTGGGGTGATCGCGATCGGTGCGATCGCCTTCGCGGTCATTCGCGCGGTCCGGCGGACCGCTGCCCCGATCGGCGATGTGATGGAGGCGGCAGACCGCGTCGCGCGCGGCGACTACGCCGTGCGGGTGCTCGCGCGCGGCGGAGGGGAAGTGCGCGCCCTGGTCGAGGCCTTCAATCAGATGACCGCCCGGCTTCAGGCCAACGAGGTGCAGCGGCGGAGTCTGCTGGCCGATGTCGCTCACGAGCTGCGGACGCCGCTGGCGGTCATTCACGGCAACATCGAGGGGATGATCGACGGTGTCTATCCCCGCGACGACGAGCATCTGACCCCGATCCTGGACGAGACGAAGGTGATGGCGCGTCTGCTCGACGACCTGCGAACCCTCTCGATGGCGGAGGCGGGCGCGCTCCGGCTGCACCGGGAAACGACCGATCTGAGGGTGCTGGTGGCCGATCTCGTCGCCGCGTTCGCACCACGGGCCGCGGGGGCCGGGGTCGCGCTGACGGCGATAGTCGCGGCACTCCCCGATGTCGAGGTCGATCCCGTCCGGGTGCGACAGGTGCTGGAGAACCTGATCGCCAACGCGCTCCGTCATACACCGTCCGGCGGTGCGGTCCGGGTGCTCGGGGACCTGACTGGCGGACGAATCGCCTTCTCGGTTGAGGATACGGGGTCGGGTATCCCGGCGGCCGATCTGCCGTACATCTTCGAACGCTTCTGGCGATCGGCGGACTCCGGCGGCAGTGGTCTTGGCCTGGCGATCGCCAAGAGTCTGGTCGAGGCGCACAGAGGCGAGATTCGCGCCGAGAGCCAGCCCGGACACGGGACGACGATCCGCTTGACCCTGCCCGTCGGGTAGAAGCCTTTGGAGTATCACGCTGCTTTCACGGACGGTGGTGGTACCGATCGCGGTCCCCGTTCACGGGATCGCCACGGGCAAGGGGGTGAGGATGATCCGTGCTCGGCGAATCGCCGTCCTTGGTCAGGTTCAGGGGGTCGGCTTCCGGGCCGCCGCGCGGGCCGAGGCGCGCCGTCTCCGCCTGACAGGTTTCGCCCGCAATGAGGCTGATGGCTCGGTCATGATGGAGGTCGAGGGGGACGCTGACGCGGTGAAAACGTTCATCGCGTGGTGTCACCGCGGACCGTCCGGTGCCTCCGTCTCACAGGTTGATGTTGAGGCCAGCGAACCGCTGAAACGCCCCGATTTTTCGGTCGGCTGAGGGCGCCGCCATCGGACCGCAGAACCCCCGCCGGTTGCTACGATGGTGTTCACGGACCGATGCCCCGGAACGGGTTCCGGGTTCCATGCTGGTCCGTGCGGAGATCATCCGGCAGCCAACAGGGGAGCGGTCCGAATGGACCGCTCCCCTCGGCCGGTGAGTCCGGCTCCCAGCGACGGTTCCGGATCGCGGGACGCTGGCGCTAGTGCGGACCGTGTGAGATCTGATCCGCCTCTATCTCACCGCCCGCTGGCGGGATCGGGATGGTGCCAAGCGCGGTCAGCAACTCCCGCACCGACCTCGGTGTCAGCATCACCACATGGGTGGCGAACCGGCCATCCTTGACGACCGCTTCGACATCGGCGTCCAGGGTCTTGATGCCCAGGTTCCGCCATGGATCGCTGGCCAGGTGAGCGACGAAGGTAACCCGGTCGCCGTCGACTTCGAGCGTGTTCTTATCCACCTCGATGCGATCGCCGTTCGCCACGCTCTGCTCATAGAAGACGCGGAACTGCTCCTTGCCGAGGCAGATGCCGGATCCCTCCGTCGAGGGCAGGGCGATGTGCACCGCGTCGTCGGCGTACAGGTTGAGGATGCCCTTGAGATCGCCGGCGTTGACCGCCGTCGCGTAATTCTCGACGACCGTTGACGGGTCGGCGCTCGGGACCGGTTGGACGTGATCCGCTCGAGCCGGGAGGGCGAACACCGGCATCGAGAGGAAGCCGACCGCGATCAGAAGTACGACGATGTGCCACTTTCGCCAGATGGAAAGAGTCGCCCGCGGACGGTGAGGAAGCGTGCCATCGACACAGTGAACTATCTTGGTGCTCATGGTTGACTCCTCGTGGCTAGGACGTCGGTATGGGCGGGGCCGGACCTTCCCGGGTGGTGCCGGCTTCTCCTGGGAATCGCGCCATCATGCTCCCCGTCTCGGCAGAGCACATCGGCGGATTCACCCAATCGCGAGGTGCCTCCCCGTGAAACGGGCGTGGGTGATTTCACTCAGTTCCTTGGCTGGTAAGGCTACTGGTGAGGCTGGAGATCACACGAGACCGTGACGGACGGCGTAGCGCGTCACGGCCGTGCGGTTCTCGACCTCCAGCTTGCCCAGAATGCTGGTGACGTGGCGCATGACGGTGCGATGGCTGATGAAGAGCGCCGCGCCGATCTCCTTGTCGGTGCGTCCCTCGACCAGCAAGCGCAGGACCTCAACCTCGCGGGGGGTCAACCCGTGGATGGCCGCTGACTGGCCGCGGGCGGTGCCTGTCATCGGTGCGGCTGCAGCAGCGTCCAGGACCGCCGTAACGTCGTCGACGAGCGCCGCCCTGGAGAGTCGCCACCCGACGGCGAACGCTGTCTCGAATGCGCCCTCGTTGAGCGCAGCCCGTGCCGCCGCCGAAGCTTGCTCGTAGACTGTCCGCTCTGGCAATGCTGGGGCCAGTCCAGTCGCTCCGGCCAGCGCTGCGGCAGCCCCGATGAGCCGGGCCGCACGTTCCGGCTCGTCCAGGGCCACGGCGAGGACCGCAATGTCGGGGACCAATCGCCCAAACAATTGATCCCCTTCCCGGTCCCAGTTCCAAAATTCTCGAAAGCGCTCTGCTGCCAGGGTGAAATCCCCGCTGAGGGCGGCGAGGAGGGCCAGGTAGCGAGCAGCGAGCCCCGTTGGGAATGCGTGGTTGCCCGCTCGCCCCATCGCATACGCTGCTTCTAAGCGCGCAGTAGCTCTCATGGTGTCGCCCCGCCCCCACGCGACAATCCCGAGGTGGGCCAGTACCGTCGACTCGGCGTCAGGATCTCGCACCTGACGTGCCGCATCCAGTGCCTCGCTGAAAAGTGATTCAGCCTGTCCATAACGGCCTTGGTCTTCCAGCAGGAGGCCGAGCGTCAGCAATGCGCTGGACACCCGCTCCATCGTTCCTAATGAGCGCGCCAGCTCAAGTGCTTGCCACAGTGGCGGCTCAGCGCCAGCGAAGTCGCCGAGGTAGCCGCGCATAACACCTACGTAGTCCAGTGCTATCACCCGGAGGAGGGAGGGCTGCGGCGAGGCCGCTAGGGCGCGATCCAGCCAGGTGATGGTTTCTACCCATGGGCCGTGGTTTTCCCAAAATGGGGCGAGTGACGCCGCCAGTCGCAACAGGGACCCGGCCTCTTCCCGCTCACCGAACCAGGCCAGTGCGGCCCGTAGGTTGCCGCGCTCGCGATCCAGGATCGTCAGCCACGCCTGTACCGCCGACGGCCCGGCGAGCGCCTGCGCTGACCGTTCGGCGAGGTCCAGGAAGTGGCCTGCGTGGACGGCGCGGGCTGCCCTCTCCTCGTTGTTGGCGAGTTGCTCTAACCCGAATTCTCGAACCGTCTCCAGCATGGCGAAGCGTGGCCGCAACTCAGGACCAGGCTCTCGACGCAGCAGACTCATGTCGACCAGTGACGCTACCACGTCTAGGAGTTTGCGGGCAGGAGAGGCAACGACTTCTTCGGCGCTCTCCAGCGTGAAGCCGCCGACGAAAACTGAGAGTTGCCGGAAGATCAACTGCTCATCGGGTGAGAGCAGGTCGTAACTCCACGCTATCGCATCGCGCATGGTCCGCTGCCGGGAAGGGGCGTCCCTTGGACCGCCTGTTAGCAGTGGCAGACGCCTCTCTAGTCGCGCGAGAAGCGCGGTCGGTGGGAGCAGGAGCACCCGAGCGGCCGCCAATTCGATCGCGAGAGGAAGCCCATCCAACCGGGCGCAGATTGCTGCCACCGCCGTTGCATTATCGCCCTCCAACGCAAAGGTGGGCTCGACGGCCTTCGCGCGTTCGACGAACAGCGCCACCGCGGGAAATTCGACAGCGTCGGTCGCGTCGTTCTCAGGCAGCGCCAGCGGTGGCACCGGCAGTGTGTGTTCTGCCGCCAACCGCAGTCGGATGCGACTCGTGGCGAGCACCGTCAGACCGGGGCAGCTACCGAGCAGGCTGGCGATCAGGGGGGCTGCCTCAATAACCTGCTCGCAGTTGTCCAGCACGAGCAGCAGGCGCCTGCTGCCCATGAACGCCGCCAGCCGCTCGGCCAGCGATTGATGGCCACCCTCCCCCATGCCGAGCGCTTGAGCAATGACTGCTTCGACGAGATTGGGATCACTGACCGGGGCGAGGTCGACGAACCACGTCCCGTCGGGGAAGACACTGGCGAGGCGTTCGGCGACGGCGATCGCGAGGCGCGTCTTGCCGACGCCACCGGGGCCAGTCAGAGTGAGGAGTCGGACATCGTCGCGTCGGAGGAGATCGACCAGGGTGGCGATCTCCTGCTCGCGCCCGAAGAGGCGCGTGAGCGGGGTCGGGAGGCGAGAACTCGGGTTCGTTGGCATGACCGTCATCGTCACACCCCACGTCGCGTCACTCCGCTGGCTGCATCCATCATAGGACCCTCATCCCGACCGTCAACCGGTGTTCGATCAAGCATCGGAGTGATCGGCAGACTCAGTTCATACCGGGCCTTGACTGACTGGTCTAAGCTGGCCGCAGTGCGATCAACCAGTGAGAGCCACTGTGACATGGCCGGGTGCGACGCGGCACCCGCGGCAGAGACCGTGTGGTCGCCCGATCAGATCGGCTATCCTCCGTGTCCTGTATTGAGAGGCTAGCGGACCTCGCCGCGGGTGGCTCACCACCACGGCAGGAAGGGAGAGTGGCGTGCGCGTCGGGGTGACCTTTCCGCAGACGGAGTTCGGCACTGACCCGGGCGCGATCCGCGACTACGCGCAGACGGTCGAGGGGCTCGGCTACCGCCATTTCCTCGTCTACGACCATGTCCTCAGCGCCGACGCGACGACGCGACCCGGCTGGACCGGCGCCTACGATCTCGACGATCCGTTCCACGAGGTCTTCGTGCTGCTCGGCTACGTCGCCGGGCGGACCACATCGCTGGAGTTGGTGACCGGCGTGCTGATCCTGCCGCAGCGGCAGACGGCCCTGGTCGCCAAGCAGGCCGCGGAGGTCGATCTGCTCAGTGGTGGCCGGCTCCGGCTCGGGGTGGGGGTCGGCTGGAATGCCGTCGAGTATGACGGCCTCAGCAAGGACTTCAACGATCGAGGCGTGCGGAGCGAGGAGCAGATCGCTCTCCTTCGTGCCCTCTGGTCGGCCCCGTCGATCAGCTTTGACGGGCGCTGGGAACAGGTTGTCGACGCTGGCATCGCGCCGCTGCCCATCCAACGCCCGATTCCGATCTGGATCGGTGGCTACGCCGAGGCAACGCTGCGCCGTGTTGGCCGGATCGCCGACGGCTGGTTCCCGTGGCGTCCACCCGACCACACGATGCGCGACGCCGTCGGCCGCCTGCGCGACTATGCGACCGCGGCGGGGCGGGACCCGGCCAGCATCGGACTGGAGCCGCAGCTCAACGTCGGACGCGGCGAGCCGGACGAGTGGCGCGCCTTCGTTGACGGCTGGCGAGAGCTTGGCGCCACCCACCTCTGTCTCAGCACGATGGGGAACGGGTTCAGCACCCCCGCCGACCACCTGGCGGCACTGACACGAGCAGCGACTGAGCTCGGCATCGGCACGTAGTCACACCTGCAGCCGTTGGCGGCGGGTATCTGACCGGTGGGCGACCGCGCGATCCGATCACCGACGGCGCGCGCGCTTCCGTGCGATAAGCGCCGCCGGGCGGTGCTACACTCGGGCGACTTGCCTCCTGCCATCCCGCCCAGTGCGCCAATGCGACGACCCCGAGGAGATCGTGTCCCATGACCGCTACGCGTCCGCGACCACAACCCTTGCGCCAGCCGAGCGCCGCGCTTGATACCGAGCGCCGCTTCGATCTCGACCGGCGCGCCGCGAAGGAGACGGCACGGGTGCTGCAGGCCGAGCTTTCCGCCCGGGTAGCGGGGGAAGTCCGCTTCGACCGTGTCGCGCGAATGCTCTACGCCACCGACGCATCGAACTACCAAATCGAGCCGGTCGGGGTGGTCATCCCCAAAACGATCGATGATGTCCTCGCCACGGTCGAACTGGCGTCGTCGCACGGCGTTCCGTTGCTGCCGCGTGGTGGTGGGTCGTCCCTTGCCGGGCAGGTGGTCGGTGCGGCGCTCGTCGTCGACTGCTCGAAATACCTGTCGCGCATCCTCGACATCAACACCGAGACCGCCGGTGTTGAGGTTGACCCCGGCATCAATCTGGATCTTCTCAACAAAGGGCTGCGATCGAACGGGCTCATGTTCGGTCCCGATCCCTCATCGAGCAACCGGGCAACCGTTGGCGGTGTCATCAGCAACAACTCGGCCGGCGCCCATTCGATTCTCTACGGGATGACGGCCGATCATATCGACCGCCTCCGGGTCGCTCTCTATGACGGTGGCGTCGTCGATCTCGGCCCGGGGACTCCCGCCGAGCTCGCCGCTCGGGCGCGGACTGACGATCCAACCGGCCGCCTCTTGAGCAAGCTGCTCGCGTTCCGGGACAAGCATGGCGCGCTGATCGCCCGCGACTTTCCACCCCATTGGCGACGCGCCACCGGCTACTCGCTCGACCAGCTCCTCAAGCCGGACGAATCGTTCAACCCCGCACGCCTGCTGGCGGCGTCCGAGGGAACCCTGGGGTTCATCCTCCAGGCAACGCTCAACCTCGTGCCGACGCCCGCACGCACCGGGCTCGTTCTGCTCCAGTTCGACGACCTGATCGCGGCGATGGCCGCCACCCCGGCGATCCTGGAGGTGGAGCCGTCCGCGATCGAGCTGATGGATCGGATGCTGATCGACCTCACCCGGTCGCAACCGGCCTACGCGCGGCAGATCTCATTTATCCATGGCAACCCCGCGGCGGTGCTGGCGGTCGAGTTCTATGGGCAGGATGAGGCGGACCTGGTCCGCCAGGCCGACCGGCTCGAATCGCACCTGCGGCAGCGCGGCGTGGCGCTCTCTGCCGAATTCCAGCGGGTCTTCGACCCCGCCCAGCAGGCCGATGTCTGGTCGGTGCGCAAAGCCGGTCTCGGATTACTGATGAGCGTCCGGGGGGACGCCAAGCCGATCCCGACGATCGAGGATGTCTCCGTCCCGGTCGAGCACCTGGCGGACTATGTCGGGGCGATCGAGCGGTTGGTCGCGGCCCATGGCACGACCGCCGCCTACTACGCCCATGCCTCGGCCGGCTGCCTCCACATTCGACCACTGCTCAACCTGAAGACGATCGAGGGCGTCACCGCGATGCGGGAGCTCGCCGTGGCGGCGGCAGAGCTGGCGCACCGCTTCGGTGGCGTCATGAGCGGTGAGCATGGCGACGGGTTGCAGCGTTCCGAGCTGAACCCGACGATCTTCGGGGCCGAGCTCTATGAAGCGATGCGGGAGTTCAAGGCGATCTTTGACCCCCGGGGACTGATGAACCCGGGCAAGGTCGTCGACGCTCCGCCGATGACGGAGCACCTGCGCTACGGTCCCGCCTACGCCCCGAAGGAGCTCAAGACGCATCTCGATTTCTCGGCCGAAGGGGGCTTTCTGCGGGCGGTCGAGATGTGTAACGGCGCCGCGGTCTGTCGCAAGCTCAAGGCAGGCACGATGTGCCCCTCTTACATGGCGACCCGCGACGAGCAAGACACCACCCGTGGTCGCGCCAATGCCCTCCGCAACGCGCTGGCGGGGAACACGCTCGGCCGGAGCGACTTCACCTCCGACTCGACCTATCAGGTGCTCGATCTCTGCCTGTCGTGCAAGGCATGCAAGACCGAGTGCCCGTCCAGCGTGGACATGGCCAAGATCAAGACCGAGTTTCTGGCCCACTACCACGCCGCGCACGGCACGCCGCTGCGGGCCCGCGTCTTTGGCCACATTCACACCATCTCGCGGCTGACGGCGCCAATCGCGCCGCTCGCCAACCTCGCACTGTCGACCCCGCTGGCGAAACCGGTGATGCGGGCGCTGGGGGTCCACCCCGAGCGGCGGCTTTCACCCTTTGTCCGGCGCTCGTTCGTCACCCGCTGGCGGGTGCATCAGCGGCACCGGCCGGTCGACCGTAAGACGCGAGGTCAGGTCGTCTACTTTCACGACACCTTCACGACCTACAACTACCCGCGGATCGGTCTGGCGGCGGTCAAGCTCCTCGAAGCGGCCGGCTTCGATGTGATCGTCGAGGAGCGCCGGGCCTGCTGTGGACGCCCGATGCTTTCCAAGGGGCTGGTCGGTGACGCCCGTAAGGTCGCCCGCCGCAACGTGGCGTTGCTCGCCCCCTACGCCAGGCGCGGTATCCCGATCGTCGGTACCGAGCCGAGCTGCATTCTCACGTTGCGCGACGAGTACAAAGACCTTCTCCCCGGGGACGCCGATGTCGCGGCGGTCGCCGCCGAGAGCTTCATGATCGATGAGTTTCTGGCGAAGCTGCAGGCGGCTGACGACCTCGGCATCACCTGGAAGGCGACCCCGGCCCCGGCGGTCCTCTTTCACGGCCACTGTCACCAGAAGGCGCTCATTGGCGTCGAGCCGTCGCTGGCGATGCTGCGCGCGGCGGGCTGTCGGACGACGGAGAGTGGCGCCGGCTGCTGCGGGATGGCGGGATCGTTCGGCTACGAGGCCGAGCACTACGATGTCTCACGGAAGATCGGGGAGGAACGTCTCTTCCCGGTCGTCGCCGCGGCCGACACCGAGACGACGATCGCCGTCGCCGGGGTCTCCTGCCGCCAGCAGATCGAGCACTTCACCGATCGCTCCACCCGCCATATCGCCGAGGTGCTCGCCGGGCGGATCGAGCCGGGGCATGTCTACACGCCCCGCGCCCCCGAACCGATTCCCGTGGAGGTCACCCCCGAGCCAGAGGTTGCCGCCCACATGCGCAACACCCCCGAGGGCGCCGCCTAGGCAGAGCGGGAAGGCATGCCGGCGCGCTCGGTCACCAAGTGCGGCTTGCCCTGCACTTTGCCCGGGAGTTCGTGCGATTCGGGGCAACGTCGGGCGATTCGACACGCGGTCCGCCAGGATGCTCTTCTCGGCAAGGTCGGCGGGTGACATGTTCACGCGTCCCATGGGTGCTGCGAGCTACGGGTTCTCGCGTGATGCTACGGTCGGGGCTCGGGCATGACGAGCGACCGATGGGCCGAGACGTCCGCCAGGTAGCCATCCGACACCGGCCCGGCGATAAAGCTCGGTGCGCGCGCGGCATCGCTCGCCGCGTAGACCCCCGGCACGGTTGTCTCCATGGTGGCATCGATGCGGATGATGGGGCCGATCGGCGAGTCGTCGAAAACGCAGCCGAGCGCGGCCGGGAGCGGGCTCCCCATCCGGGTCGGCACGCCGGTGAAGATCGCGTCAAGCGCGACCGTTGCGGAGCTCGATACCCACCAGGTGCCCTGGCTCGCCGATGATCGCCGTCACCTCCCCCTCCTCGATCGTCACGCCTCGCGCTTCCAGCGACGCGCGCGTCGCCTCGTCGGGACGGGCGATCCCGTTGGGGAAGAAGGTGACCTCACCCCAGTCGCGGATCAGCAGCGCCTGGTGCGCCTCCATCGGGAGGAATGCCAGGACGCCGAGCCGCCCGCCCGCGACCTCGTAACCATGGCAGTAGGGGCAGTGCAGCACTCTCTTGCCCCACTGCTCCCGCAGACCGGGGACCGCGGGGATCTCGTCCACAATCCCCGTCGCCAGCACCAGCCGCGTCGCCGCGTGCGTCGTGCCGTCGTCCAGGGTGACCGCGAAGCCGATGTCGATCGGCGCGGCGGCAGTCGCGGTGCCGTCGATGAAGGAGACGGTCGGGTAGGCTGCTACATCGGCGCGCCCGTCGCGGACGATGTCACCGGGCGGGTGGCCATCCTGCCCCAGGAAGCCGTGTGCGCTCTGTGCGCAGCGGTTACGGCGCTGCCCCGCGTCGATGATCAGCACCCGCTTGCGAGCGCGGGCGAGTGCCAGGGCGGCGGAGAGTCCGGCGTAGCTTCCGCCGACGATGATGGCGTCGTAGGTCATGAAAATCACCCCTGTGCTGTGGTCGTGTGGTGGTCGTCACCATGGATCTCGTCGGGTGCCGCGCCCATGAGATGCGACCACCCTGGCTGCTCGACGAGCCGCCGGTGAAAATCGGTCGAGAGATCGGCGAGGGAGATGCCGCCGAGGCGGCGGAGGAGCATCGTTTCGGCTTCGGCGTAGAAGCCCTCCAGCGCGTCGGCGACCGTCGCCTCGATCAGGCAGCCCGGTCTTCCCGGCTCCTGCACAGACGCGAGGACGCCTTGCTCCCCCAGCGCGACATAAACGTCACCGAGAGAGATCGAGGCGGGCGGGCGCGCCAGGGTCCAGCCACCACCATGCCCCTTCACCGAGGTGACGATCCCGACCTCGCGGAGCCCCGCGAGGGATCGGCGAATCACGACCGGGTGCGTGTGGAGGCAGCCGGCCAGCTCCTCCGAGGTGAGCGGGCGTGTGGGCACCGCGGCGAGATGGGCCAGGACGTGGAGGGCGGTGAAGAGCTTACTATCGCGTTTCATGTAACTATCACAGTTACATGAATGACCTTCGTCAAGGAGCAGCGCGAGACGATGTCATGCTCTGCTCGCGAGATAGGTTCAGGAACTCGCCGTCTCGTGCTGGGTCGTGTCCCCGGCGTTCTTCCAGGGCCGCCCGGATCGGTCTTGGGCGGCATGAGTGGCTCATCGGCGACGTGGTGAATGGATTCGCCCCGGCAATACGTTCGGCAGCACCGCTCGGCAGCACATTCCGAGGGTCATAACAGTCTCTGGCCGGCCAGTCAGATTCGCGAGGGCGGATCAACGCTGGTGGCGAAGTCCGCTGACCGATTCCGCGCGACTCATCCGCGCAGGTCTCGCGACCACGATCGATCCTCACCACGCGCAACCGTTTACGCCGCTGTTACGTGGGGGGCCTACCATCGGTGCAGTTGGTCATGGCTCCGAGGTGGCGGTGACCGTCAGGTGGACTCCCGGGTGATCAGCGCGTCGAATGATCGACTCCGCGACCCGGCAACAGGCGGGGCGCGTCAGTCGCCGGGACGAGAGAGGGGAGCGGCATGGCCGTTGACGAACGTCGCCGGATGGCGCATCTGCTGCGGCGGGCCGGGTTTGGGGCGACGCCTGACGAGCTGGCGTCGTATCTCGAACTCGGCTTCGAGAGGGCCGTCGATCGCCTGCTTCACCCGGAGGAGGTCGCCGAGCCTGAGCTCGACGAGCGCATCGCCTCGCTTCATCTGGAGCCGGTCACCCATGAGGCGATCCAGACCCTCTGGCTGGCAAGGATGTCTCAGACGAGGCGGCCACTCGCGGAGAAGATGGCGCTCTTCTGGCACGGCCACTTCGCGACCTCGATCCAGAAGGTCAAGAGCGCCATCCTGATGTGGGACCAGTACGAGCTGCTGCGTGACCAGGGGCTCAGTCCGTTCGGCGATCTCCTGCTGGAGGTCTCGCGGAATCCGGCGATGCTCGTCTGGCTCGATAACTGGCAGAGCAAAGCCGCCGCGCCAAACGAGAACTACGGGCGCGAGTTGCTGGAGCTGTTCACCCTCGGCATCGGCAACTACACCGAGGACGATGTCAAAGCCGCCGCCCGTGCCTTTACCGGTTGGTCGATCCAGATTCTCTCCAGTGCCCAGATCGGCGACGAGGATGTCGCCCCCGACAGCGAGCTGCGGGCACCGAGCGGATCGCCCACGCCGTCGCCGAAAAGCAAAGCTGAGATGCGACGCACCCGCGATGCCGAGTATCTCTTCCGGCCCCGCTGGCACGACCGGGAGAAGAAGACCTTTCTTGGGCAGACTGGCAACTGGGACGGTGCCGATATCGTTCGCATCGTCGCGAAGCATCCGGCCTGCGCCACCTTTATCGCTCGCAAGCTCTTCACCTTCTTCGTCTGGGACAACCCCGATCCGGCGACGGTCGAGCCCTACGCCCGGCACTTTACCGAGACCGGGGGCGATGTCCGGGCAATCCTGGCGGCAATGTTTGCTTCCCCGGTGTTCTCGTCGGAGCGGGCCTATCGGGCCAGGGTCTCCAGCCCGATCGAACTGGTCGCGACCACCTTCAAGCGCCTGAACATCAACCCCGCGTCGACCGTCGGGAAGTCGGGCGAGCGTGTGATGGCGCAACTCGGGCAGGTGCCGTTCGCACCGCCAAACGTCGGCGGGTGGACTGATGGGCTCGGCTGGATCGGTCCGGCGACGATCCTGGCGCGGTACAACCTGGTCATCGATCTGCTCGGTCATGGCAAGGGCAGGGCGAAGAAGCGCCAGGCCATCCCGCTCGATGTCGACGCGTTCCTCGGTGGGGCGACCGTCGCCACCATTGACGATCTCGTCGATGTCGTGGTTGAGCGACTCCTCGACGGCGATATCGAGCCGGCGCAGCGGGACGCCCTGCTGAGGTACCTCGCCGGAGCGGTCGGGGGGGCGGACGAGCGAGGCTTACTTGCGCTGACGCCGGACGACCCGCGCTTTGAGGAGAAGCTCTCCGGTCTTCTTCGTTTGACGACGACGATCCCGACGTTTCACTTGAGCTAGCGGACCCTCGTCACCGCGGTGTGACGATCGTCAGAGCCAGAACTGGAGCACGCGATGCCTTTTACCCGACGAGACTTTCTGCGACGCGGCACTCTCTTCATGGGGATGGGGATCACGGCGCCGACCTTCTTGACGACCACGGCGCGTGCCCTGGCCGTCGGGCCGGAGCCATGTGCGACCGGCGCCGGATCGAAGCGCATCCTGGTCGTCGTCCAGCTCGGGGGCGGCAACGACGGGCTCAACACCGTGGTGCCCTATGCTGACCCACTCTATGCCCAGGCGAGACCTCGCCTGGCGATTGCGGAATCCGATGTCCTCGCCGTCTCCGACCGGGTCGGCTTCAACCCCGCGCTCGCGCCCTTGAAGGGTCTGCTGGATAGCGGGCATCTCGCCCTGCTTCAGGGGGTCGGCTATCCGAACCCGAACCGTTCCCATTTCCGGTCGACCGATATCTGGGTGACGGGGCAACCCGAGAGCTATGAGGAGACCGGCTGGCTCGGCCGCTACCTCGACGCTCAGTGTTCCGGCGAGGATCGACGCCTGCACGCGGCCGATATCGGGACGACTGTCTCGCGCCTCTTCTGGACCGGGCAGAGCATTGTCCCCGCCATCAGCTCGATCGAGACATTCGGGCTGGAGGCCGATGCCCGTTTCCCCGACGACCAGAGCAACCAGGTCGAGACCTTGAAGCTGCTCAACGGGGGAACGGGTGGCAACGACTACGATGATTACATCCGGCGGGTCGCGCTCGAGGCGATCGCGACCTCCGACGACCTGAAGCGCATCACCCGGGGTTACACCAGCACGGTCGACTACCCGACGACCGGCTTCGCCGCCGGGCTCAAGACCATCGCCAAGGTGATCCAGGGAGACCTGGGGACGCGCATCTTCCACATCACCCTCGGCGGCTTCGATACCCACGCCGCCCAGGCGAACGTGCATGGCGCGCTCTTACAGACGGTCGCGGAAGGCATCCAGGCGTTCATGCGCGACCTTGAAAGCCTCGGTCGCGCTGACGACGTCATGGTGATGACCTTCTCCGAGTTCGGACGGCGGGTTGCCGAGAATGCCTCCGGTGGGACCGATCATGGCGCCGCCGCGCCGCTCTGGCTGATCGGAGGCGGCCTGACGTCGGGTATCGTCGGTGACCATCCCTCCCTGGACGATCTCGACGACGGCGATCTCAAGTTCGGGATCGACTTCCGTGGCGTCTACGGCACGATCCTGCGCGATTGGCTTGGGGTGGACCCCGCCCCGATCATCGGCACCGGGAGCTTCGCCGATCTTGGCTTCGTCCGAGATCCCGCCACGGCCGAGCCGGTCGCCATCGCCTCCATCGCCGCGGACTAGGCTCGGTTCGCGGCAGGACTGATCGGGCGAAGCCGGTTCCCCGGTGCTGGCGTAGCCGGGTCATAGCCGTGACCCGTGCGCCGGTGACGCCATGCCGGCCAGAGTCGTGACCCCTCCACAGACATGCGCCTCCCACCCCTCTGTCATTCCGAACGCGCACCCACCCGGATGCGGGACGCCATGATGCGATGAGCAAGGGATAGAGCAGGCCGCGCCACCGGCGACGATCCGGTCGGGGACGAGGGCGCACGGTGACCGATGAACAGGGCGCGGCCCGGCGCGTTGACCGGCGATCAGACCGTCTCCGGGCAATGTCTGATCCACTCAGCGGGCCACACGCCGTGCGTATGGGCGGGCCATGGCCATCCCGTGTCGGGGCGCATGGCATGCGTCCTCGTCCCTCAGGGCGGTTGCGACGGGGCGAGCACCATCGCTTGCCGCCCGCATGACAGCGCGCGCAGGGGTGTGCGCTCCCAAAATGACCGGTCGCGCCGCGCCGCCCCGTTTCGCGGTGGGGGAGCACGCCGTGCGCCCGTGGTTCGCGACCGCATCGTCGTGGTTGGAACGACGCGGCACCTCACCGCCCGACCCCTCCGTGGCCCGTGGCTCGACGGACGATTGCATGCCAGACCGCCCCGGTGCAGCTGGGACACGGATGGCATCGAACCGGCCCTGGTGGAGCAATGAGGGAAGTCGTGAGATGCCCTAGAGACCGAGCAAGAGCCGCAGCCGGTCGACGACTTCGGTCATCGTGGTCCAATCGACGGCACCGCGCCGGTGGTCCAGGCGCTCGATAGCTAGGACATGCGGCTGTTCGCACATGACGAATGAGCGACGAGTAAGGCCGCCGTCTGGCGGGATGAGGGGAACATGCCATCGGATCTGGCGATCGTGACTGGTGATCGGTAAGACGACCACAAGATCGCTCGGGCCGCCATTGAAGCGGTCAGTTGAGACGATCAACGCCGGGCGATGCCCCGCTTGCTCGCGACCTCGCACCGGATCGAAGTGTGCATACCAGACATCACCCTGCTTGAGAAGGGGAGTTGTTCGATACATGGATCGGCCCCGAGACCGTCCATCAGTGTTCCGTCCATCGACGCGATCTCCGCCCGATCATCATTCCATGCGTCCGGGTCCGCACGAAGTCGCGCATAGTCGGCGTTGGCACCGTCGAGAAACGCACGCCGCTCCTGCTCGATCAGAAAGGCAACAACGTCAGTCATCGAACGACGCTGATCGGCCGCAAGCTTCATTAGTGTGACGTGAGCATGAGGAGAAAGTTTGACGGTGGTCGCCCTGCTTGCCAAGAACGAGCTCCTGTGTCACCTTTCCAGGCACTACCAAAAAGTATACCAAAAACTACTACTGATGAGAAACGGTCAGATCGGACTCGTTCAAGACATCAGGTTCGGGCGACCGTTTCGGAGTACCATCCCCGGTCGTCGCCGTCGGCTGCTCCGTGGCCGCGGTGTCTGCCGCCCCGGAGCCGGACAGGATCTGCTGGATGGGCGCCGACCCTGCTCCCACTGTCAATGGCTCGTCGAGCCGTCTGACCGCGACGGCGCTGGGCGCCGGGCGGCTAGTCTGGCTCCTGGTGAGCCGGATCGGTGGTCTGTTCCTGCTCCTTCAGGCCTACACCGCGTTTCGCAAACGCTATTTTCTCCGCCCGGCCGGGATCGCGTTCGACCACGCGCGGGATCTCCTGGCGTTGGAGCGGACGCTTCATCTCGACCTTGAGCTGAGCCTGCAACGGTGGGCGTTGCAGCACCCCTGGGCGGTGGATGCCGGAAATCTCTACTACCGGCAGCTCAAACCGATCCTCTACGGGTCAGCCGTGCTCGCCCTCCTGCTCGCGCCGGTCGCCTTTCGCCGGATCGGTCGTGCCGTGTCCATCGCCACGCTGCTGGCCTGGCCCTGGTACGCGCTCTACCCGCTGGCGCCGCCCCGCTTGATGGCCCCCTACGGCTTCCCCTTCGTCGACACCCTTGCCGCCGCGGGTCCGGTGGTCGCGCCGGGCGGCGGTGCAAACCCCTATGCGGCGATGCCGAGCATGCACATCGGCTGGTCGACGCTGGTCGCGCTCTGGCTGGCGGCCGCCTTGCCGTGGTGGCGGATTGGCATCGTGCTTGGCGTGCTCCATCTGACGATGATGTCGTACGCCGTCGTCGTCACCGGCAATCACTACCTCCTCGACGTGGTCGCTGGGCTGGTGGTGGCTGGCATCGCGCTTGGGCTCGCTCGTCTGCATCCAGGGAGCCTCATCAACGAGCGACGGCGCTCCGTGCTGTTCCCCATGCTCGATCGGCGCGGTCCAGAGCCGGGACCGTGGTAATCCCCTCCAGGTCAATGGGTGCTCGTGGCGACATGGCGGCGCCGCCTCTTCCCTCCCCCGCCACCTCCGGCGATCCCACCCCACGGCTGGCGCGACCGCGGATCACCCCCCGCAGCTGGGGCTTGCTCGGACTCGTCGCACTGACGAGCGTGGCCGCCATCTACCTGCTCGCCGGTGGAACCCTGGTCGGTCAGGACTCGGTGACCCAGTTCTACCCCTGGTATGCCTTGCTCGGCGCGCGTTTGCGCGCTGGCGACATCCCCGGATGGAATCCCGCCCAGTTCGGCGGCGCTCCGTTTGCGGGCGACCCGCAGTCGGGCTGGACCTACCTGCCGGCAATGCTCGCCTTTGGGCTGCTCCCCTTCTGGCTGGCGATTCCGGTCTTTCTCGTCGGCCATGTCGCGCTCGCCCTCGGCGCGACCTACGCGCTGGCGCGAAAGCTCGCCCTCGGTGTCGTTGGATCTCTCGTCGCGGCCGCGGCGTACGCCTATGCCGGACCGGTCCTCGGGCGCGCGCCCTGCTGTCCGGCCACGTTTCAGGTCGCTGCCTGGTCACCGGTAACACTGCTCGGGCTTGAGCTGGCGATCGTGGCGTCGACGTGGCGAGCACGATGGGTGGGCTGGTCGCTGGCTGGCCTTGCCCTGAGTCAGATTCTCGCCGCCTGGATCGGTCAGGGCGCCTACTACTCGCTGCTCGCGCTCGGCGCCTACGCGATTTACCGGACGATTTTCGTCCCTCGTCCTGGCACGGATGGCTGCCGGCCGTCGCCGATGACGCGCGTCGTGCGGCTCGGTCTGCATGGCGGCGTCGTGCTCACGATCGGGTTTGGCCTAGCCGCGGCCGGGATTCTGCCGCGCCTCGAATACAACGCGCAGTCGAATCTGGCCGGAGGGCGCTACCAGGGAGCGGGTTCATGGGCCGCCGCGGTCGGCGGCGTGACCTGGTCGCAGCTCGATCGGGCCTCACAACCGAGTCTCTATTACCCCGGCGCCGCCGCGATTGCGCTCGGGGTCGTGGCGCTGCTGTTGGTGCGGCGGGGTCTGGCGGTGCCATACTGCGCGGCGCTCGCCCTCGGCGCCGCGATCCTCGTCTTGCCGGCGCGGACGCCGCTCCACGTCCTGCTCTACAGCCTGCTCCCCCGGTTTGAGTCGCTCCATCGTCACTGGCCGGAGCGGGTGACGATGGTCGCCTACATCGCCCCGGCGCTTCTGGCGGGAACAGCGGTTGATTCGCTCAGTCGCTGGCGGCGACGCCCCAAACGGCTCCTCCGCACCCTGGTCCTGCCCGCGGTGGTCGGTCTGGTGCTCCTCGTGGGGAGCCACACGAACCGCTGGCCCGCGGTTGCGGTGCTGCTCACGACGCTCCTCGTCGGCGTCACACTGCTGCCACGACCGCTGGCGCGCCTCGCCCCCTCGCTCTTGCTCCTGCTCGTCGCAGGCGACCTGATGGTCATGAACGTGGAGCTGGCGAGGCAGGCGCCGTTCGGAGGGTACGACCGGATGAATGTCGGGTCATATGACGACACCACCGGTGCGGTTGCCTTTCTGCGGGAGCGCACCCGTGACGAACCGGCCCGCTTCGTGGGCTACGACCCCGGCCTCAGTACCAGCGAGCATGGTCGGGCCACCCTCTATCGCTCTCGGTTCGCCGATCCCGAAGCGCGCGCCTTGCTGGTCAACAATCGCGCGACCTTATTTGGCCTCGAAGATGCCCAGGGGTATAACCCGGTCCAGCCAGCGCGCACCGTCGACTTCCTGCTCGCGCTCAACGGTGTCAGCCAGGAGTACCACGACGCCAACGTCCTGGAAGCCGGGATCGAGTCGCCGTTGCTCGACCTGCTGAACGTGCGGTACCTGCTGATCCCAGCGGATCTTCCAACCGGGCGGGATGACCTCCAGCGCCTGAGTGCGAGCTACCCGGCGGTCTATGGCGACGGCGTGGTTCAGGTCCTGGAGAACGACGCGGCCCTGCCACGGGCCTGGCTCGTCCATCAGGCGCGTCAGGCGCCCCCGGATCAGGCGCTGGCGGAGCTGGCGCGGGGCGTGGTCGACCCCCGGCAGACGGCGTTGCTCGATGTGGCGCCACCCCCCCTGTCTCCGGCCGCGAACCCAGGGAACGACCGGGCGATCGTCGAGATGGCGGCGGCGGACCATCTGAGGCTCACCACCCGCTCCGACGCTCCGGCACTCCTGATGATGAGCGAGGTGACCTATCCCGCCTGGAAGGCGACGGTCGATGGGGAGCCGGCGACCGTGCTGACCGCCGACCACCTGCTCCGGGCGGTGGCGGTGCCAGCGGGGGAGCACACCGTCGATCTGCGCTTCGCGTCGCCCGCGCTCAGCATCGGCACCGGGATCTCGCTCGCGACGATCGCCGTCGTCATCGTAATGCTTCTCGGGCCGCCGCTCGTGGCCCGGCGTCCTCCAACTAGAAGATCACTCTTATATCGGCACATAACGCCGTAGAGTTAGCTTTATCCAAACGTCGCGCCGTATTCGCTTGTGGATCGCGGCTCGGACCACGGAACACCTCTTGACATGCGGGCACTTGCATGATAAGACAGAGGGGCGGCGAAACGCCGTGCGTGCCGTGAGCGGCACAACGTGAAAAAGTCGCTGGTTGGAGAACGTCTGATGACTATGAGTATGTCGAGCGCGAAGGAAGGAGGGACGAGGGTGACCGTATCAATCTATCAGCACCGCCATACCGGTTGCCTTGCCAATGTCCCGGCCTGCCCGCGGGAGGAACTCGTTCGTCGCAGATGACGCTGAGGGCGTCGATGTGACGCGGACGTTGTTTCCAGACCCGGGTTGGCCACAGCCTCCCGGGTTTCTTTATGCCCGTCGTTCGCCGCTTGACCCGTATTTCGATCATTTCCGGTCGCTCCGTTTCGACGCGCCACGCCGGCAGCGCGTTGAAACCCGGCGACACCCACGATGACCGCGGCTCGTCCGCACGCACGATCACCGGCTGAAAGGGGGTGACCCGATGACTGTTGATCTCCGCGATCGCCAGCCGATCTCGATACGTCGCGGGAGCGCCGCGATTCGACCTGGAGCAAACCACACCTTGTATCTCATCAGGGGCGATCAGCCCCCCATCGACGCCGTTCTTGACCGTCGGGCCACCCGTCCGACTCGCCCAGAGGAGCACATCGCCATGTACGCCGGACAGATAGAACTGAGTCAACTCTATGCCGTACAGCGTCATCAAGAACTGTTGGTCGAGGCGGAGCGCGCCCGTCTGATCGCCTCCATCTCGGCCGGGAATCGCCAGCGGAGCGGCCTCGTTCGGGCCATGCGTCTGCAGATCGGCAGCGCACTGGTCCGGATGGGAGAGCAGCTGCAAGGCGCTCAGTCCGAGCCCGCGCCGGAGCTCGGCGGCGCCATTGGCGCGCTGCGCCTGGCCCGCTGACGCCACCATGATCCACAGCCGACCTCCAACCGACATCATCTCGGCCGGTGGCCCCGAGGCGGGGGCCGCCAGCCGGGCCGCGGGGATGCGGCGGACAGCGGCGGTCCGGATCGACTTGCTCGATCCGGCCGCTGGCTGACCGGGTCCCTCGCCCAGGGAGCTTTCCTTATGCCCACTGCCAGCGTCGCTCAACCGGCTCTCACCGGACAGGTTACTGTCGACGGCGTCACCCTCTCCTTTGAGCTGACCGGTCCGGACGACGGTGAGACCTGCCCAATCGTCTTGCTCCATGCCGGTATCGCCGATGCCCGGATGTGGGAGCCACAGGTGGAGACCTTCGCGGAACGATTTCGCGTTGTCCGCTATGACCTTCGTGGCTTTGGCCGCTCCGGTCCCGCCGCTGGCCGCTACTCGACCCGCGCCGACCTCGTTGCGCTGCTCGATGCGCTCGGTATCGTCCGGGCTCACCTCGTCGGTCTGTCGATGGGTGGTGCCCTCGCCGTCGATGTTGCCCTGGAGCACCCCGATCGGGTGGCGAGCGTGGTCGCCTGCGCCGCCCGACCCAGTGGCCAGGAGCCATCCCGCGAGCTGGTGCGGGGATGGACCGAGGTTGACGTCGCGCTCGAGGCGGGCGATCTCGATCTCGCGGTCGAGCTTGAGCTGCGGATGTGGGTCGATGGCCCGCTCCGGCGTCCATCCGAGGTGGACCCCGTGGTCCGGGAGCGGGTCCGGGAGATGAATGCCGCCCTGCTCGCGGGACCCGACGACGGGGAACCAGAGCCGATCGATCCGCCGGCGCTGACCCGCCTGCATCAGATCACCGCCCCGACGCTGGTCGTCGTCGGCGATCGCGATCAGCCGGACGTCATCGCCGGAGCGCATCTGCTGAGCGCCGGCATCCCCAATGCCACCCGCCAGACGATCCCCGGCGCCGCCCACATGGTCAGCATGGAGCGGCCCGACGCCTTCAACCGAGCGGTCCTGACCTTTCTGGACCGTGTCGAGGGGGTGTAACGCTCGGGACCGTGGCTCGTCTGAGGGTATCGCTCACTCAACGGATAACGCGAGATGCTCGCGATCGCTCTGGCGGGCATGACGCGTGGGTTTCGATGTCCCGATTGGATCCTTCGCCTGGGTGTGGCATTCCGTGCCTGGTTGACGCTTGCGATTGGTTGCTCCTGGTGGGAAACGTGTTGGCGTAGGAGCGAGCCGCAGTCGTGCCTCAACCGGGGTAATCCACGCGGCCATGCCTGAATGGAGGGCATGATGGTTGCTACTGAGCCGCGCGTTCGCCCACGGCACGCCAAGCTGAAGCGGATGAGATGTCGCGACACGTCGGCCATTCGCGTTTCCTCCGTCAGCGATGGCCAAGAGCTTTTTGATTACCAGGCAAGGAAGGCTCTGAACCTCTCGGGCGAAGAGTTTTTGCGCCGGTGGGATGCAGGGATGTACCGCTCCGATTCTTCTGAGGAAGGAATGGCAGCCCGGCGCTTGGCACTACTGATCCCCTTTATCCGGCGTATCGAGGTCTAGCCGTCCGGGCCGGGCTACCCAATCCGAACACGGGGCAATCCACCGCTTCCTCGCGAGCCTTCGCATAACCATTGCCTGTGTCACGCCTCACCCATTGGCCGTTCGTCCAGGAGGATCCGATCCACGGGTTCTCTACGCGGTCGCCTTAGGCCCGCTCGAGCATCCTGTTCGGTTGCCTGGGGATTTGTCGCGCCTGCCGGCCCATCAGGGCGGTCAAACCGGGCTTCTCTTTGATCTTCGTCACCAATTCCGCCTCCTGGAGATTGAACCAGGCAACCGGCGCCTCGAATGTCGAGTTGCGACGATGTCCTATCAGTACCGTATTCTGGATCACCTCCAACGAGAGCTCCTGGTTTGGCACTGGCAACCAGGGTCGGAGTTTGGCGGCCCAGATCGTCCCGATCTGCATGTGTCCGCCAAGCTGATCGGCGGTGTCTCCCCTCATGATGCCAGCCAGACAGTCGAGATTGACCTGGACTCCCTGCACCTGGCGACCGGCCGAGTCACGATCGCAGCGGTCGTGCGCACGCTGATTGAGGACTTCCGTGTTGCACCCCGGGAGCCGGTCAGGGGACAGGGCTGGGACCAGGTTCTCGATCGAGCCGAGGCAACCTTTCGCGCTGACCTGGCCCAACCTCCCTGGTGAGGTCCATCGGTCAGACGGCGTCGACTGGGGCGCGCGGCGACCGCGAGGAACGTTGGGGCCGCGTCGCGGCGACAATGACGAGTCGACGGGCGCTCCCTTCGCATCTGGGCGCCATCGATGTCACGACGCCACGGTGCCACGGCCCTGAATGGTCAGATGCGCCCGGGTGACGAGCCAGTAGATGGTAGTTGGCCTCGTCATGACGTGCTGCCCTCCAGGTGGTTCCATCCCGTCCGAAGGGAGCGCAATCACTCAACTGAGTGTTTAGGCGCCACCGCGATGGCGCACTGAACTGTCCGCGCCAGACGATCTTTTCGCCCAGCCTCGGCGCGACCCGGCTCCCGGCAGGCGCCCCTGTTTACTCCAGAGGGGCCGCCTCACCGCCCCGGTTGACGGTGCCTGCCTCGCGGTCTACATTCGGACCGCCGCGCGGGAGGGATCGCCATGCACCGCGAGACCAGGTATGCCAGGAGCGGCGACGTCAACATCGCCTATCAGGTCGTCGGCCAGGGACCGATCGATCTGGTCTTCGTCATGGGGTGGGTTTCCCACCTCGACTGGTTCTGGGAGGATCCCCGGTTCGCCAGCTTCCTGCGGCGACTCGCTGCCTTCTCGCGTCTGATCCTGTTCGACAAGCGGGGAACGGGACTCTCCGATCGCGCCGTCGGTCTGCCGACGCTTGAGGTGCGGATGGACGATGTCCGCGCGGTCATGGATGCGGTCGGGTCGGCGCGGGCCGCGCTGCTCGGCATCTCCGAGGGCGGACCGATGTGCGCCCTGTTCGCGGCCACGTACCCCGAGCGAACCTTGGCCCTGGTCCTGCTCTCCACCTTCGCCCGGCAGCTCGTTGCCCCCGACTACCCCTGGGGCCACACGCTCGAGGATCGTCTCCGGTTGATCGAGCACGTCGAGCGTGAATGGGGCAGCGATGTTGGTTTTGCGGCTCGCGCTCCCAGCCTGATCCACGACGAGCGGTTCCGCGAGTGGTGGGCGGCCTACCTCCGGATGAGCGCGAGTCCCGGCGCGGCCGCGGCGCTGATCCGGATGAACATGGCGATCGATGTCCGCCACGTGCTGCCGACCATCCGCGTGCCCACGCTAATCGTCCATCGCATCGGCGATCAATCGTTCCCCGTCGGGGCAAGCAGGTACCTGGCGGAGCACATCCCCGGCGCCCGATTCGTGGAGCTGCCGGGGGACGATCATCTCCCGTTCGTCGGGGATCAGGACGCCATTCTCGACGAGGTTGAGCAGTTCCTCACCGGCGCCCGGCCCGCGCGAACGGACGATCGCGTGCTCGCGACGCTGCTGTTCACCGAGATCGTCGGGGCGGCCGAGGTGGCGGCCCGGTTGGGCGATGATGCGTGGCGACGCGTCCTTGAGGTCCACGACCGGCTGGTTCGAGACCAGTGGGTTCGGTTTCGAGGACGAGAGGTGAGACAGACGGTCAACGGCTTCCTCGCCGCCTTCGACGGCCCGGCGCGAGCGGTTGGGTGCGCCAGCGCCATCATCGACGGCGCTCGAGGGCTTGGGCTGGACGTCAGAACTGGTCTGCACACTGGCGAGTGTGATCGGGCCTTGGGTGAGCTTGGCGGCGTCGCGGTTCAGATCGCCGCGCGTGTGCTCGCGAGGGCGGCGCCAGGCGAGATCCTGGTGTCGAGCACGGTCAAGGATCTCGTGGCGGGCTCGGGGATCGAATTCCAGGAGGTGGACGTCCGCCTCCTGACGGGACTCGGTACCGCGTGGCGTTTGTATCGGGTCAAGGACGGACCACCCGGCGCCGGCCGGGCATCGTCCGCCGCCGTAGTGGAAGCGGTGGCCACTGACCGCGGCGCCGATCGGCTCAGCCCTCGGGAGCGCGAGGTGGCGGAGCTCGTCGCCCGGGGTAAGTCCAACCGCGAGATCGCCGCGGATCTGTCGATCTCGGTGGCGACGGCCGAGCGCCACGTCGCCAACATCTTCAACAAGCTCGGCTACCGCTCCCGCGCGCAGGTCGCCGCCTGGGCCGTGGAGCACAGCTTGCCTCGCGACAGCGCCGACTGAGGCGTTCCGACCGAGATCCAGCCTCGCGGGGGATGCGGAGCGGTCGCTCATCGTGGCGACTCGGCTCGGGACGCAAAAATACATAGCTCCCCGTACACAGTTTCCAGGATGTGAGACCGATCCTCCTCTCCTACGCTGGGCGGCAGTGGCACCGGTCCGGACCGTCGCGCCATGTTGGACGCTCAGTGCGAGAGGAGGCCGAGATGGCCGAGCAGATGAGAGAAATGCTCGGTTGGCGGAGGCGATTCGGGCGGCGCGGGGCGCTGCGCGCGGGCGGCGCCCTCGCGGGCACTGCCGTGCTGCGGCGGATGCCGCTGGCGGAAGCCTCGGCGCGAACGGTGCCGGCAATCGACCGGCTCGACGAGAGGAAGCCAGCGATGGTCTACGAGATCGAAGGACGCTTGCTCGAAGTCTGCACCTCTCTGTCCCTGCTGGGTGGGCGAGGACCCCGACGGCGGCACCTGCGACTCGTCGTTCGCCTGGCGGATTGACCAGGGGACGATCGAGGGAATCGCCGTGGCGGGCCGCACGCTGGCCCTGTCGGTTCACATTCCCGGCAACGTCCTCGCCGGCAACTGGAAAGCGGTTGTCTACGTCGATGACGGCAGCACCGACGAGCAGCAGGCGGCGCTACTCAAGGTCTTCACGGGCCAGCTCGGCGGCGCGATTGCCGACCTCGCCGGGCTGATCGGCGAGGTGATCGCCGTCGAGCGGGCGCCGATCAGCTTCGCCGTCGATGAGGGCAAGGGAAGGCTGACCATTGGCTCGGTGGTCGAAGCTGAGCTGGCGCCGTTCCAGGGCGCTACCGGCACCGCCACGGCCCTGCACGACACCGCCTTCACGACCATCCCCGGCGCGCCCGCCTATGTCGGCAAGGCCGCACGTTACCGGCGGAGCGAGGAAGGGCACGGCATGGCCCAGATCGATCTGCACGGCCACAATGCCATCCAGGGTCTCTTTCGCTTCGAGGCCTGATCCACGTCGAACCACCCCGCGCCGCCTGAACCGAATCGGCGGCGCGGGGATCGGTTCGCACCAGGCACAGGGAGGTCATCACCCATGGCATCGTTACGTGCCCGACATCAGCTGGTAACCGGTGGCGCGGCGATCTGGACGGTGGTCGCGACGGCATGGGGCCTGGCGCTCCTGTCCGTGGCGACCGGATACGACCGGCTGCTGCGCCACGACGCCATCATCCACGCCGGCAGCCTTCCTGGACCCCTCGCGGTCCTGCTCTTTCTGGTCCCCTGGCAGGTGATGACCGGGGCGATGATGTTGCCGTCAAGCCGGCCGATGGTCGGGCTCTTCGCCCAGGCCAGCCACCGACAGGCCTGCCCACGGCTGGCGCTGATCACCTTCCTGGCGGCGTACTTCGCGGTCTGGAGCGGGTTCGCGCTCGTCGCGCTGACCGGCGACGCCGGTCTGCACCACCTCGTCGAGCGCTGGCGCTGGCTGGACGAGCGTCCAAAGCTGATCGGGGGCACGGTGCTGGTGCTGGCCGGCGCCTTCCAGTTCAGCCCCCTCAAGGAGCGCTGCCTGGACGCCTGTCGCAGCCCGGCCGGTTTTCTCTGGAGGTATTACCAACGCGGAGTTCGATCGGCCTGGGTGCTCGGCCTGCGCCACGGGCTCTTCTGCCTCGGCTGTTGCTGGGCGCTGATGCTGACGATGTTCGCTGTCGGCGTCGGCAGCCTTGCCTGGATGTCGGTCCTGACCGGGGTGATGCTGATCGAGAAGACGGCCCGGTGGGGGCGCCGGCTCGTCCCACTGGTGGGCGTCGCACTCCTCGCGTGGGGCGCCATCGTTCTGCTGCAGCCGGGATGGCTACCACTGCCCTGAGCCGCGCGGGTAGGCGCGGGGGGAGAGATCGATCCCACACCGAGCAACGATGCTTGCCGCAACCCAGGCGAGCGCTGGCTCACCGCCGCGGCGTGCGCCAGATGAAGACCTCGGTGTCGGGCGGTTGTTCGGCAAATGGACCTGCGGGCGAGACGTCGAGGAGCAATTGACGCAGCTCCGCCTCGAACGCGTCGCCCCGGTCGCGGAACAGGTGCGGCGCCGAACCAGACCGCGAATAAACCCACGCCACCACATCTTCGGCCGTCCGGAGCAGCACGCTCCCGGCGGGCACCCGCAGCCGCTCGGGGACCCCAAACCCAGCTGCACGAAGTACGATGGCCTCACCCTCCGGGGTTCCGTACCGCAGCACTCCCTGACCAGCCCGCGGAATGGGACCGAGGTAGCGGCGCACCAGCGCGTCGATCGCGGCATAGGGAGGCTCGGGATAGGGGCGGTCCGGGTCAATGGTTGCCCGGGTCTCCTTCACATCCGCGACCTGAACGAAGGCCCCGCCCGGCTTGAGCATGCCGAAGACGATCGCCGCCACCCGAGGACGATCCATCCAGTGGAAGGACTGACCGAACGTCGCGACCTGGAACGTCCCGAGGTCAGCCGGCAGATCCTCGCCCCGTGCCCGCACCCAGCGCGCGTTGCCGATCCCGGCGACGCTTGCCCGGCGCTCGGCCTCCGCCAGCATGCCCGCGTCAGGGTCCACACCGATGGCCTCGCCAAACAGCTTGGCCAGGGTCAGGGTGAGAACACCGGGACCGCACCCGACATCGATCAGCCGGCCGTGCCCATCAAGCGACAACGCCGCTGCCAACCCACCGGCTAGACCAGGTGCATAGGGAAGCCGGCCGCGCACGTAAAAGGGCGCGCTGCCCGAGTACAGTGTCTCGTCCCAGTTCCACCCTTCGGGCATTTGCCCCTCCCTCTCGTGTGCCAGTCACGCCGGGTCCACCAGCTGAGGGACAGACCACCCGGACCGCGACGACGGCAGTGTGTGAATCCCGAGACTGGAATCCTTCGTCGCGGGGCGGATCACCCCGTTTGAACGTAAGCGTGGGCCGGGGTGGCATACCCGCGCTAACCTGATGTCACGGTGCGTTGCCTGACCGTGCGATCCGGTCGATGCTGTCGTGAGCGACCCAGTCTCCTCACCTCCGCTCCACCACCCTCGCGTGGCGTCCCAATTCACGGACCAACGGGCGGCAGGCGATGTCTGGATTCGTCTGGCCGGTGCCGGTGTCATCATCCGCCGCGAGGGGTGCGGCCGCAACAGCGTCCCGGCCTTGCCTCCGTGTCACCCGGCATGCTATCCTCCGGAGAAGCCGTACGTACAGTCTGTGCCTCCCGCGAGGCGAGCCGCCGCTGGGCGGCACGGGGGCATTCAAATCATGGCCCTGCACATCGATCGCCCCACCCGGATCGTCGCCTTCTTCAATCAGAAGGGCGGCACCGCCAAGACCACCAGCACCCTCAATGTCGCCGCCGCGCTCGCCGAGCGCGGCAAGCGCGTGCTCGCCATCGACCTCGATCCGCAGGCGAGTCTGACGATGGCGACCGGGGTCGACATCGCCACCTTACAGATCTCGGTCTACGACCTGTTGCTCGACGAGCAGCTCCGGGTCGTCGACGCGGTCGTTCCCACCACCATCGCCGGGGTCAGCCTGGTTCCGTCGCACCCGGACCTTGCCGCGGCCGAGCTCGAACTGCTCAACGTGCTGGAGCGCGAGCGCCAGCTCGATTACCGCCTGCGAGCCGCCGATCTCTCCGCCTATGACTACGTGCTGATCGACGCGCCGCCAGCACTCAACGTCCTCTCGGTCAACATTCTGGTCGCGGTCGGTGAGCTGGTCGTCCCGATCGAGCCGCATCCGCTCTCGCTGCTGGTCCTGCGCCGGCTCTTCGAGACGATCGCCCGGGTGCGCCGCCTCAACCCTGAGCTGCGCGTGCTCGGTTTTCTCCCGACCAAGGTCCATCACTCGTCGCGACTGGCCGCCGACATGCTCGCCACGCTTACCGAGGAGTTCCCCGATCTGGCGCTGCTGCCGTCGATCCCGCTCTCGGTCAAGGGGGCGGAGTCGGTCGCCGAGCGGACCAGCATCCTCCAGTACATGCCGCGATCGAGTGTCGCGGCGGCCTACCGGGAGGTCGGCGCCTGGCTCGACGCCCGTCCTGATGCGAGCGCGGAACCAGCCGCGACGCTCGCCACGTCCGCCGCCACGCGCGAAGGGATGTCTCTCCATGTCTAGTGCCGCCGCCGATCTGACGCCGGTCGCTCAGCTGCCGGTGGGGAAGTCCCGCCGGCGATTCACCGTCGACGCCCTCTTCACCGATCACCGGCCACAGGCCGTCGGCGTCTCCGATCTGCCAACGGCGAAGGAGATCCGGCTCGACCGGATCGAGGCGGACCCCGATCAGCCGCGGCGGACCTTCGACCCGGTCAAGCTGGCGGAGCTGGCCGAGAGCATCCGCCTCCAAGGGGTGCTGCAGCCGATCGCGGTCCGCTATGACGACGCCCGCGACATCTACGTGGTCCTCCATGGCGAGCGCCGCTGGCGTGCTTCCCGCGCCGCTGGCCAGGAAACGATCGCGGCGATCGTCCGCGAGGTCCCGGAAGAGCGCCGTCTGATCCAGCAATTGATGGAGAATATCGTTCGGGACGACCTGAACGCCGTCGACCGCGCCGCAGCGCTCCGGGCCTTGAAGACGCAGCTCGATGACGCGCCATGGGAGCAGGTTGCCGAGGCGGTTGGGATCCGGCGTAGCCGCCTCTTCCAGCTGCTCGGGACCGAGAAGCTGCCTGATGCCGCCCGCGAGGACATCCGGGCCGGTCGTCTCAGCGAGAAACAGAGTCGCGCCCTCCAGGGCCTGCCGCCGCATCAGCAGGAGGCGCTGCGGGCCGCCATCGTCGCCGGTGATCTCCCGGCCGAGGAAGGGATGCGTCTCGCGCGCGGGCTCCGTGCCGCCCATGTCCCCGATGACCCCGACGCGATCGCGGTGGCGCTGGCGACGTTGCGAGCGACGCCCGACCCGGCTCACGACCGTGCCGGTCAGGCTGACGACGCGGCTGCCCTCCTCTCGGCGGTCGCTGCCGCGGCCGGCGGTGACCGGGCGGCGACGAGTGCCCTGGCCCGCGCCGCGGACCTTGCTGGAGCGCCGGTCTATGATGCCGACCGCCTGCGGGCCGAGGTACTGGCGCTCGCCCGCTCGCTGGCCCGCGCCCCGGCGACCGAGCTCCGTCCCGGTGGGAGTGCCTACGCCCCACTCGCCGCGCTTTGCGGCGCCCTCGACGCGGTGTTAGCCCAGCGGGACTAGCCGGGTTCGCGACTGATTCAACCCCGATCGCCGCTCCGAAGGTCGTTTCTGACTCGTGGCTGGTCCGTCTACGTCTGGGTCCAGGCGGGTGCTGCCGGAACGCGGCGCGTCGCTCGCGGGGCCGTTCCCGCTGTTGCATGTGATGTTACTTTCAGAGCTATTTGTCGCCCTTTTTCATCGCCCTGTGTCGTCCCTCGGGCCGCTCAATGGTCCTATAAAGGGTAGCGCGGGAGATTCCGAGGGTGTGGCAGGTGGTGTCGACGTCGGTCTGGCCGCCGTCGTAGCGCGCCTGGGCAAGCGCCACTTGCTTGGGATCGGTCAAGTCCTTCGGCCGGCCGCCGATCCGCCCCCGTGCCTGCGCCGCGGCCCGCGTGGGTCCGTTCCCGGGTGAGGTCGCGCTTGAACTCGGCGAGCGCCCCCAGGACGTGGAAGACGAGCTTGCCGCCCGGAATCGTCGTGTCGATCTGCTCGGTCAGACTATTGAAGCCGATCTCCCGGTTCGCCAGGTCGTTGAGCGTCTCGATCAGGTGCGGCAGCGAGTGGCCCAGGCGGTCGAGGCGCCAGACTACCAGCGTGTCGCCAGCGCGCACGTACCCGAGGAGATCGGCGAGGACGGGTCGGTGGGCCTTGGTCCCGCTGGAGACCTTCTCGCACCCCGCCTTCGCGAGGGCACCCATTGGCAGGTCAAGGGGCTGCTCCCCGGTGGACACGCGGGCGTAGCCGATGTTCATGAGTCCGTCGTCACAAAACCTGGCCAGCAACGCACGGAGCAAACCGTTGATGCCGAGACGGGTTGTGAGACGACGACTCCCGCGTAAAGCTGCGCACGAGCAGACCAATTTCGGAGTGCTTAACAGGCCATGGTTTGTGCGACGCCCAGTTCCGACCAGAGACCGCGCACCGCGCCGGAAACCGTCCCTGCGAGCGATCTGGCAGGTTGGTACAATCCGGGGACGGCGAGCCGGTTCATTGGGGTAACTATGGACAGCGTTACCGCGGCCGTGGACCGCGCCGCCGGTCCGTCCGGCCCGCGCTCTCCTCGATCGGCACCCCTCCTGGTCGGCCGGACGCGGGAGCAGATCGTCCTCCGCGAGGAGCTTGCTGCCGTGCTCGGGGGGGGCGGCCGGCTCGTGCTCCTTGGCGGCGAAGCGGGCATCGGTAAGACCACGCTGGCTCGCGACCTGGCCTCAGAGGCGGTGGCGCGGGGTGCCCGCGTGCTTGTCGGTGCCTGCTACGACCTGACGAACACGCCGCCGTATGGACCCTGGCTCGACCTCTTCGACGCCTGCGCGCTCGATCGCGACCTGCCCTCGCCCCCGGCCGCCTTCGCGGACGGTCAGCTGGCGTGTGTGACCGATCAGGCCGCCCTCTTTGCCGAGGTCCGCGGGTTCTTCGCTGAACTCGCCGCAACCCGTCCGGCCCTCCTCCTGCTTGAGGACCTCCATTGGGCCGATCCCGCCAGTCTGGATCTCGTCCGGCACCTCGCCCCCCGCCTGCGGCACTGGCCGATCCTGCTGCTCATCACCTACCGGGGCGACGAACTGACGCGGCGCCATCCCTTCGCCGTGCAGCTGCCGGCGCTGGTGCGCGAGGCGGATGGGCTCCGGCTCGACCTGAGCCGCCTCGATATTGCCGCCATGCATGACCTCGTCGCGGCCCACCATCGCCTCCCGGGAGCCGACGAATCACGCCTGGTTGCCTACCTGGATCGGCACGCCGAGGGCAACCCGCTATTCGCAATCGAGCTCCTCCGCGCGTTGCAGGAGGAGGAACTGCTCCGGTTGACGATTGATGGCTGGACGCTCGCTGAGCTCGACCGGGTCGTGGTCCCACTCTTCCTTCGGCAGGTGATCGAGGGCCGCGTGGCCCGGCTCGGCGAGGCAACGCGCCAGCCGCTGGCAATTGCCGCCGTGATCGGGCAGGAGGTGCCGCTCGCGCTGTGGGCTGCGGTGGCTGGTCTCGCCGATGAGGCGTTGCTGACGATCGTCGAGCGGGCGGTGGACGCCCATCTGCTGGAGGCAGATCCGGACGGCAGGCGCGTCCGCTTCGTCCATGCCCTCACCCGCGAGGCCCTCTACGCGAGTGTCCTGCCGCCACGTCGGCGCCTTTGGCACCGCCGGGTCGGCGAGGCACTCGCTGCGGGCACGCGCTCCGACCCCGACGCGGTCGCCTACCATTTCCAGGCAGCCGGCGATCCGCGCGCCGGCGAGTGGCTGCTCGTGGCCGGCGACCGAGCCCAACGCGCCTACGCCTGGCTGACCGCGGCCGAGCGTTTGCGGGCCGCCGCCTCCCTCACTGAGGACGTCGAGGGGCAGGAGCGGACGCGCGGCCGGCTGGCGTGCCGAATCGCCTACCTCACGCGGTTCTCCGATCCGGCCGGGGCGATCGAGGCGATCGACGCCGCCGCGCGCATCGCGGTGCAGATCGGCGACGCGGTCATGGCCGCCGAGGCCCACTGGCTCCGCGGACTCCTGCTCTGTTATTTGGACCGCTTCCGGTCAGGGCTCGCCGAGATGACCGTGGGCTTCGAGGCGCTCGAAGCGATGCCCCCGGAGCTTGCACGGGTGCCGGCCGCCGTCCAGGCTTGGCTCGCCGATGCACTCCCGACCGCTGTTACGGACGATGCTGCCGATGATGAGCGGACCGCTGCCCGACGCAACGCCGACGAATCTGTGGTCTGGCGCGGCGTTTCCCTCGGCCGGTTTCTCGCCTCTGCCGGACACCTGCGCGCGGCGGTCGACGACTGCGGGCGGTTCGTTGCTGTGCTTACCGGTATGCCTGAGGCAAGAGGCAAGATCCGCGTCCCGATCGCGTTCGCGTTAAATGGGCTCGGCATCGCCCAGGCAGGCCTCGGGCGACCAGAAGAGGCGCGCGCGGCATTTGCCCAAGCCCTCGCGGACTTCGCGGAACTCGGCCACCACGCCATGGTCGCGTTCACGCTGCTCAACGAGCTGGTTGACATCACACTGACCTACGACGCGGCGAATCCCGCCGCTCGACGTCGGCTCGCGGCCGAGGCGGAGGCGACGTTGGACCGGACCAGGGGCGCACTCCGTCCGGGTGTCTCGCCCCGTCTGGCCTGGCTCGGTTGCCTCATCCTCGACGGCCGCTGGCAGGAGGCGGACCGGATCCTGCGCGACATGCCGGCCCCTGCCAACTCGTACCTTCGGCGCGAGATCACCGCCGCGCACGCCGTCCTCGCCCGCCATCGCGGCGACCCGGAGCGCGCCTGGGAGGAGATCCGCGGCCTGCTCCCCGACGGGCCGAAGACCGAGCCCGGCGATCTGATCCACCAGGAGGGGCTCTTCCTGCAGCGACTCGCGGTCGAGCTGTGCCTCGACAGAGAAGACCTCCGGATGGCCTTTGCCTGGCTGGCGGCGCACGATCGGTGGCTCGCCTGGAGCGAAAGCGTGCTCGGACGTGCGGACGGGCAGGTCTCCTGGGCGCGCTACCACCGGGCAGCAGGCAACATCGCCCGCGCCCGCGGCATCGCCGCCGACGCCCTCGCGCTCGCCACCACGCCAGATCAGCCACTGGTGCGTCTGGCGGCTCACCGCCTCCTCGGTGAGATCGAGACGACATCAACGAACCGCGCGGCGGCTGAGGCGCATCTCACGACCGCCCTTGACCTCGCTGCCACCTGCGACGCCCCCTTCGAACGGGCGCTCACGCTCCTGGCCCTCGCTCACCTGCGCCTGGCCACCGGCCTGGCCGACCAGGTTGCCCCTCTCCTGAACGAGGCCCGCGGCATCTGCGGCCCGCTCGATGTGGCGCCGACCCTCGCGCGAGTCGAAGGGCTCGCGGCGCGGCTCACTCCGGAGCCACCGGCGCAGCGCTACCCCGCCGGCCTCACTCAGCGCGAGGTGGAGGTCCTGCGGCTCCTGCCGCGTGGATTCTCCAACGCCGAGATCGCCGGCATCCTCTTCGTCAGCCCCCGTACCATTCAGACCCACCTCTCCAACCTCTACGCCAAGCTCGGGGTCGGTGGTCGAGCTGAGGCGATCGCGTATGCCGTCGGCCACGGCCTTGTCTGATCGGCCCCCGCCATCTCTCCGCATCGTCTGGAGCACTACGCGGGGATGCGTAGACGTGCCCGCCGTGGCAGTGCCTCGAAATCCGCAGGTCGGCGGATGTGCATTGCTCCGTCCGAGCGCATTCTGGGCAGGGACCGAGGGAGCGACATGAGCACGGAGATTTCCTCGGCCGCGCCTCAGTCGACGCCGCATCAGGCGACCACTACGGGAGGTTCACGATGACTGCCACGACCGCTCCCATCCTCGATCCTGTCGCCATCGGCGAACTCGCCGGCAAGCTCCGCGGCGAGGCGATCCGTCCCGGCGACCCCGCCTACGACGAGGTGCGTCAGGTCTGGAACGGCATGATCGATCGGCGGCCAGCCGTAGTCGCCCGGTGCCGCGGGGTGGCCGATGTCGTCGCGTGCGTCCGGTTCGCCGCCGACCACCACCTGCTGCTGGCGGTGCGCGGCGGCGGGCACAATGTCGCCGGGTTCGGGACCTGCGACGGGGGACTGGTGATCGACCTGTCGGCGATGCGGGGGGTGCGGGTCGATCCCGTCCGCCGCACCGTCCGCGCCGAGGGCGGGGCGACGTGGGGCGACGTCGACCGCGAAACCCAGCTCTTCGGGTTGGCGGCGCCCGGCGGTATCCACTCCAAGACCGGGATCGCTGGTCTCACGCTGGGAGGCGGTCAGGGATGGCTGCGGCGCACCCACGGCATGTCCTGTGACAACCTGATCTCGGCCGATGTCGTTACCGCCGATGGCCGACTGCTCGTCGCCAGCGAGAGCGAGAACGCCGACCTCTTCTGGGCGCTACGGGGCGGCGGGGGAAACTTCGGCGTCGTGACCTCCTTCGAGTATCACCTCCACCCGGTGGGACCGATGGTGGCCTTCGCCGGCCCCTTCTACCCCGTCGAGGAGACGGTCCGGGTCATGGCCGGCTTCCGCGACTTCGTCGCCGACGCGCCGGATGAGATCAATGCCTTGGTCACCTGGTGGTCGATTCCGGCGGCGCCGGGGTTCCCCGAGGAGCTCCACGGTCGTGAGGTGGTGATTCTCCCCGCGATGTACGCCGGTCCGGTCGCGGAGGGGGAGGCGCGCCTGATGCCGCTCCGCCAGTTTGCGGAGCCGATCTTGGATCTCTCCGCGCCCCTGCCCTTCACGGTCCTCCAACAGCTCTTCGATCCCTTCTTTCCGCGGGGCGAGTTGCGTCACTACTGGAAAGCGCTTTACCTGGCCAGTCTCGACGGTGAGGCCGTCGACGAGATCGTGGCGTGGATGCGGCGCCGACCGTCGCCGATGTCGATGGCGGGGGTGGCGGTGCTTGGCGGCGCGCTCGGCCGGGTCGACCCGGACAAGACCGCGATCGGCGAGCGCACTGCACCCTTCCTCTTCGAGATCCTGGCGAACTGGGCGGACCCCGAGGAGACTGAGCCTAATGTTGCCTGGGCGCGCGGCTTCTTCGCCGCCATGGAGCGCTTCGGCACCGGCAAGACGAACCTGAACTTCCCGGGTCTCGGGGAGGACCCCCGGTTTGTCCGCGCGGCGTTTGGCCGGAACTACGGACGCCTCGCCGCGCTGAAGCAGACATACGATCCAACCAACCTGTTCCGCCTGAACCAGAACATCGACCCTCACGACGCCGCCGTCTCGGTTACGGGCGGCTGAGGGCGGCGCGGCGCCGAGACATCGACCTGTCGAAAGCGGTCGCCGCCCCTATGTCGAGGAGGCGCGAGATGGGCGAGCCCGTGGTCCCCTGACGGCGCTGTCGGAGCACGATCGGCCCGCTACCCCCAGCTTTACTCGCGGGTCGGCCTCGTCCACCACGTCCGGCTCCTGAGCATGGAGGAGCGGCGCTTCATCCTGGCCCACAAGTGGCAGGAGGTCGGGTTGACCTTTACGCCGGACGACTGGACCGATGCCGAGGCGCTGGCGGCGATCGCACGGGTCACCGGCGGCAACTTCCGGCTAGTGCAGCAATTGTTCAGCCAGATCGAGCGGGTGCTGGAGATCAACCGACTGCGAACGATCACCAAGGAGGTCGTTGAGACCGCCCGCGAGAGCCTGGTCATCGGCTTGCTGGCGCGAGGCTGGGGACGACACCAAGCTCTAGAAAAAATACGACAGAAAGCGCTGAAGATCACAATGTGACGAGGTCGAAGCTTTCCGCGTCTCTCCTTATCTTGAGGGAGGCTCAACGACCTGGCGAGCGGCACCGCCGTCGCCTGGCGGCGGTCGGCTGACCGGCGGCGGCGGACAGGGGGCGCGGTCGTTAGTCGATGTGCCACCGATGTCGTCCCGTCAGAGGTACCGAGCAGCGATGCGCGGGTGGCTGCTGGTCTGGGGCAAAGCGGGTGCGATGCTCCGCCATGTCCTGGCGCCAGCGGGCGATTCCGCGCTCCATCGTGCCAGTGGAGAGAGACCAGGAGGGTGCGGAAAGGCGGCCCCTGAGGTTGGGGCCGCCCACCGGAAACGCGTCGCCGCCGCGGAGTCAGGAGCTCCGCGGCGGCGAACGCGAGCTACCACCAATCGGCGCGCCGGTCGTTCACGGACCGCGAGTTGACGCCGAAGCGGAGTGCGAGGAGATCGAGCACGATCAGAAGCAGCAGGGCGGCGGCCAGGGAGATGACGGGATCCATGATGCGACCTTTCTCGTTGGACGCTCCCCGGATAGAGCAAGGGGAGAGGGGGAGCGTC